>Ga0209060_10001306_pt1 | contig 28421 bp, 27 predicted proteins | sample Coa_R1_8_FD_187155 | JGI IMG/M metagenome (GOLD analysis project Ga0209060, IMG submission 187155) | Surface soil microbial communities from Centralia Pennsylvania, which are recovering from an underground coalmine fire - Coalmine... | ecosystem: Environmental > Terrestrial > Soil >...
CTTCCAGATATCATCTTTCAGCTTATTATAAGTTTGCGAAGTAGTGATGTCTGTAAGATATTCTTTCAGCGCACCCACATTCGGGTCGATGCTCATGCAGTTATCATTCAGGATAATCAACATATCAGCATCGGCAACTCCTGCGTGGTTCATTCCTTCAAATGCAATGCCCGCAGTCATGGCGCCGTCACCAATAATCGCAACTGATTTTCTGTCTTTTTCCCCTTTATATTTTGCAGCCATCGCCATGCCCAGTGCTGCACTAATGGAAGTGGAAGAATGGCCAACACCGAAAGTATCATATTCGCTTTCGCTGCGTTTAGGGAAGCCGCTCAACCCGTGATATTTTCTGTTAGTGATAAAATTATCGCGGCGGCCAGTCAAAATTTTGTGACCATAAGCCTGATGGCCAACATCCCAAACCAATTGATCGTAAGGCGTATTAAAAGTATAATGAAGAGCAACTGTTAATTCAACAACACCAAGGCTTGCACCAAAATGGCCACCATGAACGCTCACCACATCGATAATATATTGGCGAAGCTCGTCGGTAAGCTGCTGCAATTGTTCCCTGTTCAATTTTTTCAAATCGGCAGGGGAGTTGATTGTTTTTAGCAAAGAGCCGGGGGTTATCTCTATCATGGATTTGACTTAAAAAGCAAAAGTACAATTTATAATTTTATAGAACGTAAAGCAAGCGCTTACAGTATTTTAGAGTTTTCTTAAATTTCAATCAGATATTAATATCGAAAATATACGAATAGATATTTTTTATAGATTTAAATGCCTGAATCCTGATGATTACAATCGCATTACATTGCTCAACCGATGGGCTATACTATTTAGCCATTAATACAAAATAATGTTTGAACAAGCAATGGAAACCTTTAGTTTTGATTAAATGCCAAAAAACAACACAAAATATTATTGGTGGTGCCAGATTGGTGGTTGGGGCTCAATAGCTCTCATCATGATTTTTGTGGCTTATATATACGACCAGAAAGCGCCTACAACTTTGCTGGCTCAGCAGCTTGGGCTTATTGTTCTTTCAGGCATTTTCGTCACCCATTTGTTTCGCTGGGTGATTCAAAAATTTAATTGGTTGATGCTGCCAATTGAAAAAGTATTGCCAAAACTTATCATCGGCGTGTTGGTCGTTTGCATTTTTGATAGCCTGATAAGAATTGGTATCGTTAATGAACTTAATCTTTCTATATCAAAACAGAAATTTGATTTTCCTAAAAGATTACTAGGTGCCACTTTGGAAAATGGGTTTTTTATCATTCCATGGACATTGATTTATTATTTCTACCATTATATTGAGAAGAGCCGCAAGCAACAGTTTGACACATTGAAATTAGAAGCGCTTGTGAAAGAGCTTGAATTAAAGACAATTAAATCTCATATTAACCCACATTTTATTTTTAATGCATTAAACAGTATTCGTGCATTGATTGATGAAAATCCAGGGCGTGCAAGAACTGCAATAACAGAATTGAGCAACATTCTTCGGAGCAGCATGCAGGCAGAAAAATTGGAGACGGTTACGTTTGAAAAAGAATTGAATATTGTGAAAGATTATCTCGCTCTTGAACATATCCGTTTTGAAGACAGGCTACAGATTGAATATGATATTGATGAAGAAACTTTGAACCAGCCCATTCCACCGATGATGTTGCAAACGCTTGTCGAAAATGCCATTAAGCATGGTATTAGTAAGCAAGTAAAAGGCGGGCAGGTGAAAATTATTTCTGACTTCAGAAATCAATTTCATGAATTGGTGATACAAAACTCAGGCCGGTTGAACGGAACAATGAATGGCGATGGATTTGGTCTGGCAAGCACTAAAAACCGCTTGCAGCTTGTATTTGGTCCGAAAGCAAACTTCGACATCAAAGAAGTGAATGGGGAAATGGTGGAAGCAGTGGTAATGATTCCGGTTGAGATTGCCAAGTAAAAATTTTTTTAAAAAATATTTGGTTTATAAAATAAACTATTTTATTTTTGAGATAAATTTACAAACGGTGAAAAAGATATTTACAATTTTGATGTTGATCGGGGTTTGTTCAAAGCTAACTGCACAGACAATCATCAGCGGAAAAATAAAAGATACAAAAGGGCATCCGATTCCGGGAGCGAGCGTTTCCTTGAAAAATACTTATGATGGCGCTACTTCGGATTCAACTGGTGCTTATCATTTCAGCACAACAGAAAAAGGTGAACAGATATTTACAGTAACCAGTGTTGGGTACAATTCTTATGAGCAGAAACTCACTGTCGCCAACGATCCTATCAAATTGGATGTAGCTATCAAAGAGCAATTGAACGAACTGAAAGCAGTTACAATTACTGCGGGTTCGTTTGCGGCAGGTGATTCAAAACGCGGCGCAGTATTGAGCTCAATTGATGTAGCAACGACAGCTGGCTCTAATGCGGATATTACTGCTGCGTTGAAAACTTTGCCTGGCGCACAACAAGTAGGCGAACAGGAAGGTCTCTTTGTTCGTGGCGGCGCAGGTTATGAAGCAAAGCAATACATTGATGGAACATTGGTGAACAACCCATATTATAGCAGTGTTCCAGACATTGCACAGCGCGGCCGTTTTTCTCCATTCTTGTTTAAAGGAACAGTATTTAGCACAGGTGGTTATTCTGCTTTGTATGGACAAGCATTATCATCTGTTGTTCTGCTTGAATCAATTGATCTTCCTGAAAAATCAGAAATCGATGCGTCTATTTCTCCTTTGGTTGTTGGATTAGGAACACAGCAATTGGCAAAAGATAAAAAATCTTCGTGGGGAGTGAGCTATAATTATGTCAACGTTGGATTGTATTTTGATTTAGTGAAACAAACTCCTGATTATTTCAAGCTGCCGCAATTTCATAATGGCGATGCAAACTTTCGGATAAAAACCAAAAGCGGAGGAATGATTAAGTATTATACCACATTCAGCTTTAGTAATCTTGGATTAAGAAGACCGGACATTGACAGTGCATATTATAAAGATGCATTTGGATTGACGAATCACAACTGGTATAATAATTTGAGCTGGCGTGAATATTTATCCAATGGATGGAAGATGAACCTGGGCTTGAGTTACAGCACGAACAAAGACAATATCCTTCAGCAGGTACAAAATCAAAACAATCAGCCTTTGCAATTTGATTATAACACAACATGGTGGATGCAAGTGAAAAATTTTACACTTGTCAACAGACAAGATCTTTCACAAGCGAAAGCAGTGTTTGAAAAAAAGTTAGGAGGAATTAGCTACCTCAGATTTGGTGGCGAATATCAATACGCTTACAATTCCACTTTGTATAATGACACAGTACATAAATTCACAGACAATTACAGTGCGCTGTTTACAGAGTCTGATATTTATATCACTAATGATCTTGCTGCCAAACTTGGTCTTCGTTTTGAAAATTCTTCCATTCTCGGAAAAGTAGATTTGGCACCGCGTGTTTCACTTGCTTATAAAACAGGGCAGGATGCGCAAATTTCTGCGGCTTATGGAATCTTCTATCAAAAACCGGAGAACATGCAGTTGATGTATACCACAAACCTTGGTTATACCAAGGCAACACATTATATAATCAACTACCAGAGGATGACAAGGCTTCAAACTTTACGTATTGAAGCATATTATAAAAAATATGATGACCTTGTTGAAACAGCTCCTGTGAGCTACAATTATTATTCTTACAACAATAACGGCAATGGTTATGCGCAGGGAATTGAATTGTTCTGGAGAGATAAAAAAACGTTCAAAGATTTTGATTACTGGATCAGTTATTCTTATCTCGATACGAAAAGACAATTCTTAAATTATCCAACGAAGTTGATGCCGACATTTGCTGCAAGGCACACAGCTTCCATTGTGACCAAAAGATTTTTTACTGACCTGAAAATGGGTGTCAACCTCACGTATAGTTTTGCTACTGGAAGGCCTTATTATAATTTCATGACGGATAACACCGGGAAATTTTTCACAGCAGATCAGGGCACAACAAGAGATTATCATAGTGTGAACTTCAGTGCAGAGTATGTTCCAAGCATTGGCAAGAAAAATCCTAAAACTTTTGTGGTTCTTTTTGCAAGCATGACGAATGTGTTTGGTTACAATCCTGTGTTTGGATATAATTATTCTTACAGCGGATTAGTAAAGCAACCGATAGAACCACCAGCGCAAAGGTTTTATTTCATCGGATGTTTTTTGAGCTGGGGAGTTGACAGAACACAGGATGCGATTAATAATAATTTGTAGCTGTGAGAATGAAAGACCTGTCAGGTTTTCAAAACCTGACAGGCCTTGGCAGAAGTAAGTTTGAAACTTATGAAACTGAAGATGAATAGAAAAATAAAAGTACAAGAGTGCGACGCAAGAATGTTGAGAAGAATTACAAATGTTGATTACAAAAAATAAAAACTATTAACTTAAAACAAATAACAATGAAGAAATCAATCCTGGCTTTCGTTTTATTAATCGCTGTTGCTGCAAATGCGCAAAGTGATAAGTTTACTGCCGTGATGCAGAAAAATATTGCGCTGATGGATTCTGCAAAAACTACGCAGGATCTTCAAAGCGTAGCGAATACTTTTGAAAGAATCGGCGATGCAGAAAAAACACAATGGCTTCCGTATTATTATGCCGGTCTTTCATTAACACGTGCAGGATGGGTCGATAAAAATTTAGACAAAGATGCGAATTCATCGAAAGTGAATGCGCTTTGTGACAAAGCAGAAGCCATTGAAAAAAACGCGGAGATATGCACTATCCGCAATATGGCTGCTACACAACAAATGCTTGTGGACCCGCAAAACCGTTGGCAGAGCTATGGACAAGCAGCAAGCGCTGCATTGGAAGATGGGAAAAAATTAGATCCAAATAATCCGCGCTTGTATTATTTGCAAGGTATGAGCATATTCGGGACACCGGAAGCATTTGGTGGTGGAAAGAAAAACGCAAAACCAGTTTTTGAAAAAGCAGTCGAGCTTTACAAAACTTTTCAGGTGAAGCCATTATACCCAAACTGGGGGCAAAATGAAGCGGTGAGCATGGTTGCTAAATGCCAATAATCGTGTTCATTACAAACAAACAGTTGTTCACACTATAAATTTTTCTTTATGCAGGAAGAAAAAATAATGACAGAACAAGAAAGCCTTCGCCTCATAAGCCGCACCATCTATGAGGCGAAAGGCTATTATTATGAAAGCGGCATGTCGGCACTGATGTATGGCTTTAGTGTTTTTGTATGCAGCATACTTTGTTATCTGCGTGATGAAAAAATTATTGCATTTCCTTTTCATCCTTTTTATTTACTTATTCCGGTTTTCTTTGTATTGGGCTGGGCTCAGATGAAAGAAGATAAAAAGAAAAAAGCAAAAACATTTACAGATGAAGCGATAGATTATGTGTGGATGGGTTTTATGCTTTCCGCACTTGCTGCGTTTGCAGCAGGTTTTGCAGGCTTATATTATATAAGCATTGCAATTGTGCTTATTCTTATTTCCTTGGCAACATTTCTTACAGGGATGATCGCAAAATTTAAATATCATATCGTTTGTTCCTTTATAGGCTGGGCATTAGCAATTGTTTCTTTTTTTATATTGAACCCGAATATTTATCTCTTGCTTGCTTTTGATGCTGTAATGGTTTGGGTGATTCCGGGATTCATGCTAAGAGCGGCTTTTAAAAAGATTCATGGTGGTGAATGAAAAATATTTTATCGTTTATATGTAGTCTTACCTCAAATTTAGCAGGTAAGGTTTATCAAAATGTGATGAATGTTTAAAGACCTTGACCCGATATTGCATTCGCAGCTAAGGCTTGCTGTTGTATCGCTTCTCATTAGCGTGAAGGAAGCGGAGTTTACTTTTCTTAAAGAGAAAACAAATTCAACAGCAGGCAATCTCAGTGTGCAGATTAATAAACTAAAAGATGCAGGTTATATTGAAGTACTGAAACAGTTCAAGGAAAATTATCCGCAAACCATTTGCAAGATTACACCTGTAGGTGTGAAAGCATTTGAAGCTTACGTGAAAGATTTACAATCATATCTTACCATAAAAAAATAAAACCCTTCCATTTAAGGAAGGGTTTTTCTACCTCTGTTTTGAACCTATAATTATGTTAGCTCTTAATCAACTGCATCACCATTCTTTCATTGCTGTTCACAACGATTTCGAGCTTGTAATTTCCTGGCTTTAATTTGCTTGTTTTCTCAAGGCTGAAAATATTTATGCCTTCATCACCTTTTGCAGTTTTCTTCATCACTTCATTTCCGTCCTTGTCATTTATTTTCATCACTACAAAAGAACTTTCTTTCAATTGCACATTCACCTGAATGTCGTTTATCGTCGGGTCAGGTGTAACGCTGATAGAAGCAACGCTATGCGTTTCATACATCCTAACAATCAGCACTTTTGAATAAGAAGAATTTTCTCCATCAACCTGTTGCAGGCGATAATATAAGTCGTTCTTTCTCGCAACAGATGTTTTGATATTATCATTGAAGGAATAATCGGAAATGTTTTCAGCATTTACTTCGCCAATCTTTTCAAAACGTTCTCCATCAATACTTCTTTCAATATTGAAATGACCTGCAATTTTAGCTCCTGCAAGGTTCCAATGAAGCGATACAGAACGGCTTTCAAATTCAGCGCTGAATTTAACAAGGTGCTCAGCAAGCCATGTGTTTTCTTTGTCTTTTCTATAATCAACAACCTTTACAGAAGGTTTGTGAATGTTGTTGTTGATGTTCGCGAAGATGCCCGTCGATGTTAATACAATACCCTGTACCAACAAAATGTTCTTGAAATGTTGTTTCATTTTGAAAGTTTCAAAAGTTAAAAAATAGGTAACAGCACTAAGGGTATGTCAACGGGTGAGGAAATTCGGAGGATGATATGGATAAAAAATTGTGCTTTGGTTTTAGCCGAAGCAAAAATATAATCGGGCAAAAGTTTTATCTACATTAATTTTCAGAACTATTCAGGTTTCAGGGATTCTGGTTGCAAGAAGAGGATTGTTTCCTGCGGTCTGGAATTATCAGAGGATGATGAATCAAATGTAGAAAATAGAATCATCTTTTGCAACTCTTTCTCAAGAAAAAATTTATACGCTCATTTTTAACCTTTTATCAGGCATTCTGTTCTTGGATTACCTGATGAGCAACTAACTTGCGTTAGAAATAATTAATAAGAAATGAAAAATAAGCAATGAGAAAGTGATTAAAAACCGCAGATTCATTAGCCCAATACTTTCTGATTTCTTATTCCTTATTATTTATTTCTCATTTACTATGTCTATTATCAAAGTAGAAAATCTAAGCAAATCTTTCAACGATTTCATAGCTGTTGACAGCCTTTCATTTTCTGTTGATGAAGGCGATGTATATGGATTTCTTGGACAGAATGGAGCAGGGAAATCAACCACTATCAGAATGTTGCTGACTTTAATTGAGCCAGGTGATGGGGAGATAGAGATTTTCGGGATGAACCTTCGTTCACATAGAAAAGAAATTCTGCGAAGAACAGGAGCTGTGATAGAAAGACCAGATTTATATAAATACCTTACTGCCTTTGAGAATCTTTCACTGTTTGCGAAGATGAGCGGCATAAAACTAACACGCAATCAATTGCTGGAACATCTGGGACAAGTTGGGCTTGCAGAAAGAGCGCATAGCAAAGTGAAGACTTATTCTCTTGGCATGAAACAGCGGTTGGGCATTGCCGTGGCATTGGTGAATGACCCACAATTGGTGATTTTGGACGAACCTACAAACGGTCTTGATCCGCAGGGAATAGCTGATATGCGCAACCTGATTTTACATTTGAGCAAAACGCAGCATCGAACCGTTTTTGTGTCATCGCATTTGCTGAGCGAGATTGAATTGATTGCTAACAGAATGCTGATTGTAGATAAAGGAAAGAAAATTGTTGAAGGCAGAGTGCAGGAATTGTTCAATCCGGCAGATATGATGGTTGAATTACAGACTATGAACACAGCAAAAACTTTGGAAGTGATTAATGATTCTTCTTGGAAAAGTTATTTGCAAAAACAACAGCAGGATATTTTCATTTTCAAAATGGATAAAAAAGATATTCCCGCTTTCAATAATTATTTGGTGAGCAAAGAAATTGAAGTGTTATCGATTCAGCCGCGCCATTCATTGGAAGATTATTTTTTATCATTAACCAGCAGCAACCAGCATGTGGACACTTTTGCGAATTGAACTGTTTAAAATATTCAGGCGACCGAGGACATATATCAGTTTTGGGGCTATTGCTGCTATGATTCTCATCATTCAGTTAGGATTGAAGTTTGATGGAAAATCTTACCTGCAATTAATGATGAGCAGTATTTCAGATTCTTTTTTTGTTCCTTATGACATGATATTGAACGGTTATCTCGTTGCCTTCGTAATCCTCAACACATTATTAATACAGGTTCCATTATTAATTGCATTGGTTGCCGGCGATGTTGTTGCGGGCGAAGCGAATATGGGAACATTAAGATTGCTCGTAACAAAACCTGTCAGCAGGACAGAACTGATGCTTGCAAAATTTTTTGCTTCTGTTGTTTATACTGTTTTATTATTAATATGGATGGCATTGCTCGCTTTGTTTTTGAGCATGCTTTTTTTCGGAACAAATGATATGTTGATTGCGAGAAATGATGTGATGGAACAAATCAGTAAAACTGATGTGTTGTGGAGATATATCGCTGCATTTGGCTATGCCGCAGTTGCACTGAGCACTGTCGCGGCGCTGGCATTTTTATTATCTGTGTTTGCAGAGAATTCAATTGGTCCGATAGTTTCAACGATTAGTATTGTTGTTGTGCTGACTATTTTGTCTGAAATGAAGATTCCATTGTACGATAATACGGTGAAGCCTTATCTCTTCACTTCTCACATGCTGGCGTGGAAAGGGTTTTTTTATTCGAAAGCAAGCGGTGATGGACAAGCAATTCGCGGCTCGATAGAAAACCTGCCGGCGATATTGAGAAGCTTGAGTATTTTATTAAGTTATATCGTTTTGTTTGTGACGACAGCGATACTTGTTTTTAAAAAGAAAGATATCCTCAGTTAATAATTTTTTATGTATGTGGAATAAGAAATTTTACTTCATCCTAATTTTCGCTTTTTCGTCATTCGCGGTTTTTGCTCAAGATGCAAATTCTCTTTTGCAAAAAGTGAAAGACAAACTGAATAAGGTGAATGATTATGAAGCAACAGGCATTATGAAAACCAATGTGAGTTTTTTGAAAGTGCCTGAAGCGAATGTTGTAGTATATTTTAAGAAACCTGATAATCTGAAAATAAAAAATGATAAAGGAATTTCATTAGTGCCGAAAGGAGCTGTGAGCATTAGCCTGAATAATTTATTAAAAGGAAATTTCACAGCGATTGACGGAGGTAATGAAACAATCCAAAATGTGAAAGTAAAAGTTATCAAGCTTTTGCCGGTTGATGAAAGTTCCGATATCGTTCTTTCTACTTTATATATTGATGAAAACAAATTGCTGATTGCAAAGGCAAGGACAACGACAAAAGAAAACGGAACTTATGAAGTGGAGATGAGCTATGGCAAATATGAATCTTATGCGTTGCCCGATAAAGTGCTTTTCACATTCAACACAAAGGATTACAAACTCCCAAAAGGCGTGACATTTGATTATGACGATGGCAGCAAAAAGAAGACTGAAAATTCTATAAATAATAACAAAGGGAAAGTAGAAATTAATTACTCGTCTTATAAAATCAATGGGGGATTACCCGATGCTGTGTTCAAATAGTTTCCAGTTTTGAGCTCTTTAAAAATCAATCAGGTTGTTCGAGCAAAAGAACTACAAACTGTGAACTACAAACTCGAAACTAACTCTCGTTCTCTTCAATCTTCTCATCCACCGCATTTGCCAGAATTGTATTTGTCACTTTTTTCATTGGATTTTTTCTGTTCTCTTCATATTCATGGCGGTTATTAATGATATCAATGCACGCATATATCGAAGCGATAAAAGAAGTCGCATCAGCTTTATTTTTTCCTGCTATGTCAAATGCAGTCCCATGGTCAGGCGAAGTGCGAACCGCAGGAAGCCCGGCAGTATAATTCACACCTTCGCCGGTTGATAAAGATTTGAAAGGAATCAATCCCTGGTCATGATACATCGCCAGCACAGCATCAAATTTTCTTTGTTGGTTGCGAGCAAAAAATGCATCTGCACTATACGGACCAAACACGAGTGAATTGTATTTGGCTTCTTTGATAGCTGGCTTGATAATTTCTTCTTCTTCTTTCCCAATCAACCCTTCATCACCTGCATGCGGGTTCAATCCAAGCACAGCAATTTTTGGTTTATCAATTCCAAAATCTCTTATCAAACTATCTTTTAAAATATTCAGTTTGGAAAGAATGGCGTCGCGGGTAATATGTTTCGCCACTTCACTAATCGGAATATGTTCTGTCACTAAACCAACTTTAAAATTTTCAGCAGCCATGAGCATCAGCACATCGTTCACATTGAATGCATGTTTTAAGTATGGGGTGTGTCCCGTAAAATTAAAGCCGGCTGACTGCGTATTTTTTTTATGAATTGGCGCAGTTACGAGCCCATGAATTTTTTTGTCTCTCAATGCTTCCGTTGCAGCAATTAACGATTTTACCGCATAAGAACCGCCGACATCAGTCAATTGTCCTGGTAAAATCGCGACTTCATCTTCCCAACAATTGAAAATATTCACTTGCTTGTGACTAATGCGGTTAAATTCTTTTGTGCTCTGATAATTGAAGTTGATTTCAGGAATTGCTTTGCGGTAAAAATTAATCACCTTGTTGGATGCAAAAATCACCGGTGTACAAAGTTCCAATATACGATGGTCGCTAAAAGTTTTAATAATCAGTTCAATCCCAATCCCGTTCAGGTCGCCCGTTGTGATGCCGATAAGAGGTCGCTGTTGTTGCATGCTCATTCAAAATTATTTATAGTCTGTAAAAATACAACCTTTTTAGTTTCGGGTTTACGGTTTTCAGTTTCCAGCCCTTATTGCACAGTTTTTGATTAAAAACTAATAAAGACTAATGCATTTGAAGAACTGTAAACTTGAAACTCGCAACAGGAAACTATCTTTGTTCTTCTTATGTACACGCTCAAAAAATCACTCGGTCAACATTTTTTGCATGATGAAAACATTTGCCGCAAAATTGTGGAGAGCATCCGACAAAACCCATTTCATCAATTGCTGGAAGTTGGTCCTGGCGCAGGTGCTCTCACAAAATATTTGATTGAACTGAAAGATATTAATTTCAAAGCAGTTGAGCTTGATGATGAAAAAGTTGATTACTTAATCAATAAATATCCTTCCTTAAAAAATAGAATTATTCATCAAAGTTTTTTGGATATTGAAAAACCGTTTGAAGGGAAATTTACAGTCGTTGGAAATTTTCCTTATAACATCTCTTCACAAATACTTTTTAAAATTTTAGAATGGAACGATGATGTGGAATGCGTTGTCGGCATGTTCCAGAAAGAAGTGGCGCAGCGTGTAGCAGCAAAAGAAGGAAACAAAACTTATGGCGTGATTAGCGTTTTGGTGCAGGCATTTTTCGATGTAGAATATTTATTTGAAGTGAATGAAAAATCTTTTGTGCCGCCGCCGAAAGTAAAAAGCGCAGTAATAAGGTTAAAGCCTAAGGCTCAACACACAAGATTCAAGGATGAGAAGAGCTTTTTTCTCCTTGTGAAGACTGCATTTAATCAGAGAAGAAAAACTTTACGCAATGCAGTGAAGAGTTTGTTTGATGAAAACGAATTGAAGAATGAGATTTTTAATAAACGCGCAGAACAGCTTTCAATAAAAGATTTTGCGAAACTGACATTCAGTATGAAATAATTTATCAATGAAAAAAGCCATCATTACAGCAAAGGTTCATGAATATTTAATTGAGCGATTAACGGTTCAGGGTTATGAAGTAAAGCATCTTCCACAAATAACTTATGAAGAACTGCAAACAGAAATTGAAGATGCAGAAGGATTGATTGTGACAACGAGATTAAGGATTGACAAAAATATTCTTGATAAAGCTTTCAAACTAAAATGGATTGGCAGACTTGGGAGCGGCATGGAATTGATTGATGTTGCTTATGCTGAAAGCAAAAAAATTCTTTGTGTGAGTAGTCCTGAAGGAAATAGAAACGCAGTTGCTGAGCATGTGCTGGGAATGTTATTGAATTTGATGAATAAAATTTCTTCCGGCAATCTTGAAATAAAAGATGGCAAATGGATTCGTGATGCAAACCGCGGAACGGAACTGACCGGAAAAACAGTTGGCATTATTGGTTTTGGAAATACTGGCGGCGCTTTTGCAAAATTGCTTTCATCATTTGATGTTACCATTCTTGCCTACGATAAATACAAATTCGATTTTGCAAAAGGAAATGTCCGCGAAGCGAATATGGAGCAGATTGCACGATATGCTGATGCCATTAGTTTACATGTTCCTTTAACGGATGAAACTTTTCACATGGCAAACGACCATTTTTTTAATTCACTGGAAAGAAAACCATATTTTATTAATGCTTGTCGTGGCAAAGTGCATGATACCTCCGCTGTTATGAATGCCATCAAAAATCAAAAAGTTGCAGGCGTTGCATTGGATGTCTTGGAAAACGAAAAGCTTGATACTTATGCTGCAGAAGAAAAACAAAATCTGGATTGGTTATTATCACAACCAAATGTTATTATCACGCCGCATATTGCTGGCTATAGCCATGAGGCGTTTTATAAAATGGCAAAAGTGATACTGGAAAAGCTCGGGATTTGAGCGGATTTCACGCAATGAGGCAACTAAAGCAGAGTTCGCTACGAAATGTTTCGATTTTCGAATCAATAAAATTTTGATAAAATAAATGTTTTGCGCCCGTGGCATTCGTGGCTTCGTTGCGTGAAATAAAACTTGGTTTTTTGCCCGTAATGCCCTAGCTTTAGTATTACCCTTAAAATTTATATCTTTGTACGAATAGTGCAACGCTTCACTCAAATGAGGCGTTGTATTTTTTTTCTCATTCAGTAACGAGTAAACGAAAAGATTATGAGTGGATTTACTTATCTAACAAAAGATGCGCTTGACCAGTTAAGAGCAGAATTGCAAAAAATGAAGGCGGTTGACCGTCCGGCAGCTTCCAAAGCCATTGCCGAAGCTCGCGAAAAGGGCGACCTGCGCGAAAACGCAGAATACGATGCAGCCAAAGAAGCACAAGGCTTGCTCGAAGCGAAAATTCAAAGACTCGAAGGTGACCTCGCAAACGCACGTGTGATTGATGAAGGCAATATCGACACGAGCAAGGTTTCTATATTGACCAAGGTTACGGTCACCAATCTCAATACCAAAAAACAAGCAACTTATCATCTCGTTTCCGAGCAGGAAGCGGATTTGAAGCAAAGCAAAATATCGGTCACTTCGCCTATTGGCAAAGGATTATTAGGAAAGCATGTGGGCGACGTAACAGAAGTGAAAGTGCCTGCAGGAAATCTGAAATTCAAGATTGAAAATATTACGGTGTAAAATCGGTGCCAGTTTGCAGTTGCAGCGCAAATAGGTTAATTGCCTGCGCAACTGCAAACTGGCAACTGTAAACTGGCAACTCCCGATGACCATCTTCTCTAAAATAATCAAAGGCGAAATCCCTTCTTACAAAATTGCAGAGGACGAATACTTTTTTGCCTTCCTCGATATTTTTCCATTGTGTGAAGGGCATGTGCTCGTCGTTCCGAAAATAGAAGAAGATAAATTTTTTGATTTGCCTGATGACTATCTTTCCAAAATGCTGGTGTTCGCCAAGCCCATTGCGCATGCCATTGAAAAATCTTTTGCGTGCAACCGTTGCGGCATTTCTGTAGTCGGGCTTGAAGTGCCACATGCGCATTTGCATCTCATTCCTATCAACAGTGCTAATGATTTAAACTTCACAAGCCAGAAGATAAAAGTTACTCCGGAAATGCTGAAGGCTGCGCAGGAGAAGATTGTGGGAAATTTGAAATAAGAAATTAGGAATAAGGAATGAGAAAGTTGAGAGAGAAATTTAAATACCAGCTTCAGTAACTCCGATAGGACATCGTTGCGTCGCAATCCTTTCATCGGAAGAATAGAGATTGAGCTTTAGGTTGAGGATGCGTGTTCTTAATTGAATTTTGGCAATAAGATTTTATGACAATTGTGAGAAATGTTACTAAGAGCTATATTTTTGTAATTGCAGACAAATAAACCATCGTATGAAGTTTGCAGTTCTCACAATTACATTGTTTATTTATGTAAGCTCAATTGCTCAGATAAGCGTTAACGATGGTTTGGGTTTTAAAATCCCAGCTCCAAAAAATTTTCATTCCTATTCTTTATATTGGTATCCTTTTTTTAGATATGACGGAGATACATTTCATGTAAAAAAAGTGTTGATTCGTAAAGCAGAATTTGAAAATGCTCTTGAAAAAAAAGTAACCAAATCTTTTGATTCAGAAATTACATCTACCGAAGAGAGTTTTTATAAAGATTCATTGCTTATAAAATACATTAGAAAATTTCCTGGTTCGAAAATCGAAGAAATTTATTATTACAAATATAATCCTGTAACAAATGAATTGATGTCTGCTAAAGGTTATCAAAAGGGGAAACTTATCTTCAGCGAAGAGCAGAAACGCATTAAGGATACTTTGGTGACCAAATCTTTTTCTGATTGGAATTTTCTTTTGACAAAGGGGAAAAGGCTTGTTTACTTTTCTAATGATAGTTTAATGCAAACCAATATTTTGTTTAGAGATTGCAAGTCACAACCAGAATACTTAATTAAGAAATTTAATGCTAAACATTTAGTGATAGAAGAAATTGACTCTTCAAAAGGGAAATTTGGTATGACAAAATATGCCTATGATTCTTTAGGAAGATTGACAGAAATAAAAGAAATAGAAGATTCGGTGTTACGCTCTATCACAGAATATAAATATGGAAATATACAAACTCTGATTTTTACATACAGAGTTTATGATAAAAGCAATATGAAGCAATTAGGCAAGCAGGAATTACAACAATTTGACAAGAACAGTCTTTTGTACGACGAAACAATCAATTATGATAAAGGCGAAGAATCGATAACAGTTGGCACCATAATAAAGAAATTTTATAACAATAGTCGATTAATGAAAGTTGAAGTGTATTCTGACAAAAAGAAAATGAATGTCTATGAGATTAATTACGAATAAAACAACTTGCCGATTATAAACCACCGCTCAATAGTAGCACTACAGATGAACGAATTGCGACGCAATCCGCCGTGGCGGACTTAATAGGAGTTGCTGAAGCTGGTATCATAAAAGCGGATTCAAAAAAGAAAAGATTAAATTTGTTGAAACGAATAATTATGCCTGCAGCATTGAGCAAACAAAAAACAATTGATGAAATCATAAAAGAAGCTAAAAAGCTTGATAAAGCAGAGCTTCAGGTTCTGCTTGCCAGACTGAGGGTAAAAAAAATACTCAAATCAAAAGCCAATCAGGTTGCGGACTACGACAGCCGCAAAGTAAAGAAACTGCCCAGCATGGAAGAAATTGATGCATGGAAACATCAAGCAAGAAAAGATGCGGATAAATAAATTCGTGCTCGATAATAATATCTGGGTCAGCTATTTTATCACAAAAAGAGTTCGGGAACTTCTTGAAATCATCGACAAAAACGAACTGACCGTATTTTCATGTGATGAGCTTTTGGAGGAAATGAAACGGGTGCTGAATTACACTCATTTGAAAAATTTCAAATAAACGTTTCCGCTGCTTTGAAATTAGTGAAAGATGCAACAGTTCATCATGAACTTGTTTATCCGATTAAACGATATATCCCAACAGATGAAAATGATGATTACCTGATTGCCCTTGCTCTTCAAACTTCTTCCGGTTTTATTACTTCCGGCGATAGAGATATTCTCAGCGAAAAAAACAATCTCGAAAAGAAATATAAAAAGCTAAAAATCCTTACTAAAGCAGAGTTTGAAAAAATGTTTCAACTACATTGACATCTCGCTTAAAGCTCGCAGCTCTTAGCTCATCGCTTCTTCAGCCTCTCTGGATTTTTCTTTACAAAATCTTCCCAGCCATTTAATTTTTTTGAAGAGGATTTGATGGTGCTGCTGTTTTGGAAATGATGGCAGACAGCAACTGCAAGCGCATCGGAAGCATCATAATGTTTCAGCTCATTTTTCACGTCCAGGATTTGCTGCAACATTTTCCAGACCTGTTCCTTATCAGCATTTCCGTTGCCGGTGATGGATTGCTTCACTTTTTTGGGAGAATATTCTGTCACAGGAATGCTTGCCTGCATGGCGCTTGCAATCGCAACACCTTGCGCACGCCCGAGCTTCAGCATGCTCTGCACGTTCTTTCCGAAGAACGGTGCTTCAATGGCAAAATCGTGTGGCTTGAATTGCAAAATCAGCTCGCTCACTTTTTGGTGGATGAGCTGCAAACGTTCATGCCCATCTTTTTTTGAAGACATTTTCAGCACGCCCATTTCAATCAGCGTTGCCTTGCGATTGGTGATGGCGATTAATCCATAGCCCATCAGCAATGTGCCCGGGTCGATGCCTAAAATTATTTTAGCCTGCTTTTGCAAGAGGAAAGTTATTTTTGAATTTGATGATAGCCATCAACAAAAATATCAAAATTATAGTCAACTATTTGCTCGGCCCGCTCGTGTTTGTGTTTCTTTTGTTCGCTATTTATGAACAGCTTCATGCAAAAACCAATTGGCAGGAATCTTTGCAACAAATAAAAAATGCAATTACAGGACCTGAGCAATGGAAACTATGGCTGGTGTTTTTATTGATGTTCGCCAACTGGGGAATCGAAGCAAAAAAATGGCAGCTCAGCATTGCGCCTGTGCAGCAAATCAGTTGGTGGCGTGCATTTAAAGCAACGCTCACAGGTTCGACGATGGCATCGTTCACGCCAAACAGAATGGGCGAATATCTCGGAAGAATGCTCTATATAGAAGAAGGAAAAAGGCTTCAATCTATTTCGCTCACGATTCTCTGCAGTTTCTCGCAGATAATTATTACAATGCTCACTGGTTGTGCCGGCATTATTTATCTGCTCTGGCATTTGCACCATAATGAAATGCTGAATGTGGAGATATTGCATTTATGGCTAAATGTCTTGCTGATTATTGTCATCGCAGTATTATTGCTTGCAACCATTTTTTATTTCCGGTTGTCATGGTTAGTGAGATTGATGAAAGCAATTCGCCTGCCTGATAAATATTTAGTTTATGTTAAAATTTTAGAAGATGTGGATGCGAACATCTTATTGCGTATTTTGTTCTTGTCATTTTTTCGGTATTGCGTTTTCATTTTGCAGTACTATTTAATATTTTCTGTTTTCAATGTATCATTATCATTGCCACAAACGTTCAGCAGCATCAGTGTGGTTTTTTTAGTGATGGCGATTGTGCCTACTTTTACATTCTTAACAGAGCTTGGATTAAGATGGGAAGCGAGCATTCAGTTAGTGGAATTGTTCAGTGCGAATACAGTAGGGATTTTTGCGGGCTCATTCGGTATATGGCTGATTAATCTGGTAGTGCCTGCATTGGCAGGAAGTTTGCTGATTTTGGGAATAAAATTATTCAAGAATAAATGAGGCTTTTCGTTACTGCTTTTATTTTGTTGCTAACCACTTTGTCGTTGCCGCTTCGCGCAGGCGATGAATTTTGCGGTGTTCAGAACAAAGCTTTTCTGACTGGAGAATCTATCACTTACAAAGTGTTTTATACTTTGGCGAAAGTGTATGTTGGTGCGGGAGAAGCAACATTTACTACGGCGCTTGAACAGATTAACGGAAGGACAGTTTATCATGTTACAGGTGATGGAAAAACTTACAGCTTCTACGATAATTTTTTTAAGGTGAGAGACAAATATGAATCTTTCATCGACACAGCAACGATGCAGCCTTTGAAGTTTTTGAGAAATGTAGATGAAGGTGGTTATAAAATTTATGAAAACATCACTTTCAACAAAGCAGTGAATACAGCAATTACAACAAAAGGAGTTTTCAAAGTGCCAGCTTGTGTGCAGGATGTTATCAGCTCCATTTATTATGCACGCAATATCGATTTCAGCAAAATGAAACCGAATGATAAAATCCCTTTCACACTTTTTCTTGATAATCAATTATACGATATCTATATCCGTTACCTCGGCAAAGAAGTAGTGAAAACGAAATACGGGAAATTTCGCGCTATCAAATTCAAGCCCTTATTAATCAAGGGAACTATTTTTCAGGGAGGAGAAAAAATGACTGTGTGGGTAACCGATGATGCGAATCATTTGCCAATCCGCGTAGAAAGCCCGATAACAGTAGGCAGCATTATTGTCGACATGATTAATTTCAAGAACCGCAGATACCCGATGACTTCATTGCTGGATGTGAATTGAAATGCTGTGAGCTTTGAGCAATATTCCTGCTCACAGCCCGAAGCTCATAGCTTTTTCAGATTTCTTCTAGCTTAAAAACATTTTTCTCTCTCACGCCGCGTTCAGTCATTTGCAAATCGCAACATTCATTCACCGGGTCATGCTCAAGAAATAAAATGTAATTATTATTTACAGCTTCATTCAGGAATGATTTTTTTTCATTCAATGTGGTAAGCGGGAACATATCATAAGCCATCACATAAGGAATGGGAAGATGTGCAGTTGATGGTAATAAATCAGCCATGAAAACAATTGTCCTTCCTTTATATGAAATTTGTGGGAGCATCATCGAATTGGTATGACCATTGACGAAGCGAATTGAAATTTTGTCTACAATTTCTAAAGGTTGATTTTCAATTGCAGATAAATAATCTTGTTCATTATAAAGCGAACGATTAACGAACTTCAATTGTCCGCTTTCTTTTATCGGCAAAATATTTTCTCTCAAAAAACTTGCTTTCTCTCTGTCGTTAGGTTCTGTTGCCCATTTCCAATGATTTTTGTTGCTCCAATAAGTTGCATTCTTAAATGCAGGGATTAATTTTTCATCATCACGCATAATACTTCCACCGCAATGGTCGAAATGAAGGTGCGTTAAAAAGACATCTGTGATATCATCGCGATGAAAACCATATTTAGCTAATGAAGAATCAAGCGTTTCATCTCCATGTAAATAATAATGGCTGAAAAATTTTTCATCTTGCTTATTCCCGATTCCATTATCAATCAGGATTAATTTATTTCCATCTTCAATCAATAATAAGCGCATTGCCCAGGTGCATAAATTATTTACATCAGGGGCATTTAATTTACTCCACATTGTTTTCGGCACAACGCCAAACATCGCTCCGCCATCGAGCTTAAAAAAACCTGTATTGATAGTATAAAGTTTCATGCGACAGAAATAGTTTTTTGTTGCTTTTGCAATGCAAAAAATAAACCGATTAATCCGATAAAAAAGAAAACAATCAATGCGATGATGGAGTTGCGCATGTTGCCTGTTATTTGTTGAATGAAACCAAAACTAAACATGCCAATCACAATCGCGATTTTTTCAGTCACATCATAAAAACTAAAAAACGAGGCAGTGTCGTGTGTCACCGGCATTATTTTAGAATAGGTCGAACGACTCAATGATTGAATGCCGCCCATCACCAAACCTACAACGCCTGCCAGAATATAGAACTGCATTTCAGTAGAAACAAGATAAGCAGCAACACAAATCAATACCCAGATAAAAACAACAAACATCAGCACTTTCAAATTGCCGAATATTTCTGAAAGTCTTGACATGATATACGAACCTGCAATGGCAACGAGCTGGATAATTAATATGCATGCAATTAATTTGCTCGTCTCTAAATGCAACACTTGGCTGCCAAATAAAGTAGCTGCAAGCATGACGGTTTGAACGCCCATGCTATAGAATAAGAATGCGAATAAATATCTTTTGAGTACAGGCAACGTTTTTACCTGTACCCAAACCTTTTTCAATTCAATAAAACCATTTGTGAAAATATTGTTTGCGGTGTTTTGTTGTGCAGGTTTGTTTTTCGGCAATGTTGCAAATGTGATTTGCGCGAAGCCAACCCACCATAACCCTACTAATAAAAAAGATAAACGTGCGGGAAAACTGGATTCTTTTGAGATGCTGAACCATTCAGGTTTTAATACAAATAAAAAGCAAATCAACTGCAAAAGCACGCTGCCAATATAACCGTAGGCAAATCCTTTTGCGCTTACTTTGTCTCTATCTTCTTCAGCAGCGATTTCAGGCAGATAAGAATTATAAAAAACAAAACTGCCACAATAACCGACTGCAGCCAATATGCATGAAATAATTCCAAGCGTCAGCGTGTCTTTAGTGAACCAATACATCGCGCAGCAGAAAAAACCTCCGAGATAACAAAAGAATTGCATGAAATTTTTCTTATTCCCTTTGTAGTCTGCGATAGAAGATAAAATGGGTGAGATGACAGCAATGATTAAATAAGCAAATGCCAAAGCATAATTATATAACGAGGCGCTTTCAAAATTTGTTCCGAGAAAATTTACTTTATGGCTGATGATTTCACCTTGTGCATTTTTTGTAGTAGTAATAGCATCGTAGTAAGCCGGGAAAATAGTTGAAGTGATGACAAGATTGTAAGCGCTGTTTGCCCAATCATACATCGCCCAACCATTAATGACTTTTTTAGGAGCAGTCTGCATTTGGCAATTAATAATTAATAATTAAAAATTAAGAATTATTATCTTAACTAATAACCCCTTTCCAGATTAATATAAATAGAACAATACTCGCAATAATTCTATAGTAACCGAATAGTTTGAAGCCATGCTTCTGTAGAAAACCAATAAAAAATTTGATTGCAATCATTGCAATAACAAATGCTACCACATTGCCCAGCAACAATGCCTTAATATTGGCATGATTATGCAGCATCTCCGGATTTTCTTTATATGCTTTTAATAATTTATAACCTGTTGCAGCAAGCATTGTTGGAACTGCAAGAAAAAAAGAAAATTCAGCAGCGACTCTACGCGTTAATTTTTGCTGCATGCCGCCGATGATGGAAGCTGCGCTGCGGCTTGTTCCGGGAATCATTGCCAGACATTGCCAGATGCCTACAATGAAAGATTTTCTGTTCGGTATTTCATTTTCATTGTCGATAGTTGGTTTTTTAAAAATGTTATCAACAAAAAGTAAAATGATTCCGCCGATGAGCATGGTGATAGCAACAGTCAGCGGGCTTTCTAATAATGCATCAATTTTTTTTGAAAAAAGAAATCCTAAAATGATAGCGGGAATTACACCGATAATCAGTTTGATATAGAATTTAACTCTGCTGAAGTCAAAAAACTTTTTCCAGAATAAAACAACTACTGCGAGAATAGCACCAAGCTGAACTGCAATCTCAAATAGTTTCGTGAACTCTTCTTTTTCGATGCCCATTAAACTGCTTGTCACAATCAAATGTCCGGTGGAAGAAATCGGCAGGAATTCAGTTAGCCCTTCAACAATAGCCAATATTATCGTTTGGATAATGCTCATAAAATGTTAGTTGATTGAGCGTAAAAGTAAAAGAAAGTTTGCAGGATTTCGTATAAGAATGTAATGAAACAAAGATTAAATATTCGTTTTCGTTGCGCTCTTTGTATTCGTTGTTATCGTTGCGTGAAAAAAACAAAAAAAGCGATGAAAAAATTCACCGCTTTCATTCAAATACAGTTAGTATTGTTTATTGTGCGTCGTTGCTCTTTGATTTTTTGAAGATGGCAAAAATTTCAATGCCAAAACCAGCAAGAATCAGAATCGGTGCAAGTGTGATGCGTGTGAAGCTGTACACTTCATTCGGGTTGAACACATTCGGATCCTTGCTTTTTCCGCCACCCATCAGGAACAATCCTAATGCTACCAACACAAGACCAATCAGCATCCAACGATAATTATCTTTGGTAAAGAATGGAGTTGTATTCAATGAAGGCTTTGCTGCCTTTGGTTTTTTTGTTTCTGGTTTTACTTCTGCCATTTTTGAAAATTGAGGAACAAATATAGGGAAAAGTTGATAGTTGATGGCTCATGGTTCATAGTCGAGTTTGATAATGTAGCTTCTTACCATGAACTATCATCCATGAACCATTAACTTCTTAATACAAATCATCCAGTTTCATCTTCAGATATTTTATCACGCTGCGATGTGTGCTCACGAATGAAATGCCGATGCCTAATATAATAATCGCAACGAACATTAATCCGAGCAAATTATAATCCCGCAATGCCTTTATTTCAGGAAGCCATTTTTCTGAAACCAATATCACGCCAACTATTCCTGCAATGGCGATGACACCGCTTATTAATCCATTCACCAATGCACGGGCATCCATTGGTTTTGCAATGAACCAGCGTGTTGCTCCAACCATTTGCATGGTTTTAATCAGAAAACGGTTGCTGAACATCGCCAGGCGAATAGTATTATCGATAAGAATGATAACCAGCACTGAAATCACAACCGCGACAACTAATAATATCAAACTGATTTTTCGAATGATGTTATTCAGATTACTCACCAATGACTGATTATACTGCACATCACTTACAGCAATATTTTGTGAGAGCTCACTTTGAATTTTTGTGAGTGAATCAGTCGTTGCGTATTGGCTTCTTATTTTAAAATTGATACTTGCTGGCAAGGGATTTTTATCTAAAACCGCGCCCCAATCTTTATTACCGTCAGCGAGATATTTTTGTTTCGCCAAATCTTTTGTTACGTATTCGTAAGATTTCGTGTAAGGCTGTGCAGCAATGTGGTTCACCAATAAAGCGCTGTCTTTAGCAGAAATATTTTCGCGCACATATACACGCACTTCCACATTTTCTTTGAAATATTCACCTAGCTTATTTGCATTGATAACAAACCAGCCCATTACGCCGAGCAGGAACAGCACAACAGATACGCCGACAATCGCCATAATGTAGGAAGGAGTGGAACGCTTTGCATAGCCTTTTCCGAATTGAGCCATGATAATCAGATTTTCAGGGTTAGTAATCCTGTTGAGATGCGCAAAAATAACAGATTTAGCAGCATAAACCGTATTTTTGTTGCCTTCAAAACGAAGCGGAGACAGCATTATTTTGAAAATAGAAGGCTTTAACTTTTTCCCAACTTTTAACCGGGATTAAATGATTTGACTGATTATCCTGATTGAAACGTTTAGGTTTTTCATTTCACACAAATCATATTAATCACATAAATCAAGGTTCAGACTATTATTATGGAATATAATTTTCGAGAGATAGAAAAAAAATGGCAGGACGAATGGAAACAAAAGGAAGTTTATAAAGTAAGCAACGATTCTCCGAAGCCGAAGTATTATGTGCTGGATATGTTCCCGTACCCGAGCGGCGCGGGCTTGCATGTGGGGCATCCGCTGGGATATATTGCCAGCGATATTTTTGCGCGATATAAAAGATTGAAGGGTTTTAATGTTTTGCATCCGATGGGTTATGATGCGTTTGGTCTGCCTGCGGAACAATATGCGATTGAACATGGGATACACCCCACCGTTAGTACCACAAATAATATTGAAAATTTTCGTGCGCAACTTGATAAGATTGGTTTTTGTTTTGATTGGAGCCGCGAAGTGAATACGAGCAAACCGGGATATTATAAATGGACGCAGTGGATTTTTTTGCAACTCTTCAAAAGTTTTTATAATAGAAAAACACAAAAAGCAGAAAGCATTGAATCATTAATAAAGATTTTTGAGAGCGAAGGAAATATTAATCATCCAATCCCAAATTCGCAATTTCAAATCCGCAATCCGCAATTCTCATCAAGCGAATGGAATTCTTTTGACGAATTCATGCAGCAAACCATTTTGATGGAATATCGCCTCGCTTACTGCGGTTATGGCGAAGTGAATTGGTGCGAAGCATTAGGAACTGTTCTTGCAAATGATGAAGTGATTAATGGGGTGAGCGAACGCGGCGGTTATCCTGTTGTGAAAAAAAAATTGCGCCAATGGTATTTGCGCATTACTGAATATGCTGACAGATTGCTCGATGGATTGCAGCAGGTTGACTTTAGTGATGCGATGAAAGAGATGCAGAGCAATTGGATTGGAAAGAGCTTCGGGGCTGAGATTGATTTTGAAATCGCCTCACCCCCAGCCCCTCTCCGTGCGGAGAGGGGAGCCAGTCCCGATGAAAAAAATGATGATGATAAAACTCCATCAGGGAATTATTATAAAACGGCAGATAATTACTATTGGAATATTTTAAAGGAATTTGGAAGGGAGAATAGAAAAAATCAAACTGAGGCAGAAAATATTTTATGGCAACGATTGAGGAATAATCAGGTTGGTACAAAAGTGAGAAGGCAACATGCCATACAGGGATATATTGTTGACTTTGTATTGTTGCAGGTGAATCTTGTAATTGAAGTGGATGGAGATTATCATAATAATGAAGAACAAAAAAGATATGATGATGCAAGAACAGGCTACTTAAAAGAATTTAATCTGCATTTGCTGCGTTTTACAAATGATGAAGTAATTAATCATACTGACACGGTCATTGAAAAAATTAAGAAAGAAATTTCAAATAGGAAAAGTAATTCTGAAAGTGAAGCATCAACTCCCCTCTCCGCACGGAGAGGGGTTGGGGGTGAGGCTTTGACCGTTAAAGTTTACACCACCCGCCCAGACACCATCTTCGGAGTTGATTTTATGGTGGTTGCTCCCGAACATGAATTGATTCAAAAAATAACTTCTCCTGAACAACAGCAAGCAGTTGATGAATACATCACTTATGTGAAAAGCCGCAGCGATAGAGAAAGACAGGCGGAGAAAAAAATCACCGGATGTTTTACGGGTGCTTATGCTATTAATCCATTCAATAAAAAAGAAATCCCGATTTGGATTAGCGAATATGTTTTGGCAGGATATGGTACCGGCGCTATCATGGCTGTGCCTTGTGGCGATGAGCGTGATTTTAAATTCGCGAAGCATTTTAATATTCCCATCACTAATATTATCGGAGAATATTTTAATGGTGAAGAAGCGAATGCAACTAAAGAAGCGAAATTGACCAACAGCGATTTTCTGAATGGCATTGTGATGCGCGACGCGATTGAAATCGTGAATAATAAAATTGAAGAGCTCGGTATCGGCAAAAAGAAAGTGAATTATAAAATGCGTGATGCTGCGTTTAGCCGTCAACGTTATTGGGGCGAACCGTTCCCGATTGTTTGGAAAGATGGGATTGCTTATCCGCTGGATGAAAAAGATTTGCCATTAATACTTCCTGAAGTTGAAAAATATGGACCAGGTCCTGATGGAGAAGGGCCATTAGCGAATCTGAAAGATTGGGTTAACCCAATCGATTTGCCACCGGCTTCAGCCGGTGGGCAAAGAGAAACTAACACGATGCCCGGTTATGCCGGAAGCAGTTGGTATTTTTTGCGCTACATGGACCCGCATAATAAGGAAACATTTTGCGACAGAAAAGTGAGCGATTACTGGGGGCAGGTTGATTTATATATCGGCGGAACAGAACATGCAGTCGGGCATTTATTGTATAGCCGCATGTGGACAAAAGCCTTATACGACCTAGGTTTGATTGGGCATGATGAGCCTTATAAAAAATTGGTGAATCAGGGAATGATACAAGGAGTTTCTGAAAAAATACTTTTATCTGCAGTAAGCTTTCAATATTTAAAAGCTTTTAAAAAGCAAAATAGCTTTAAAGTTCCTATAGATTTTGATGGCGGGTATGAGGTCGATGTGTATGACCCGAAAGAAGACGAACCTATTGCAGCAGCAACCGATATTATTCATCAACGTAGATTTAAACTCGAAGACTTCTTCATAGACAATTTTTCAGCAAATACTCTTGAATATAGAGTTGATATTTGAAATGTTGATAATCATGAATTGGATATTGATTCATTTATCAAATCGCATCGTGGAGCTCAATTTAAAAACGCAGTCTTCCTATGTGAAGGCGGTTTTTGGTTTCAGGGGAAATTTCATAGAAAAAATAACGGGTCTGATAAGTTTTTTACAGAACCGGAAGTTGAAAAAATGTCGAAATCAAAATTTAATGTTGTCAGTCCAGACGATTTGTGTGAGAAATACGGCGCTGACACTTTCCGCATGTATGAAATGTTCCTCGGTCCGGTGGAGCAGAGCAAACCATGGGACACAAAAGGCATCGAAGGTGTTCATCGGTTTCTGAAAAAATTATGGCGTTTGTTTTATGATGAACTGAAAGGCAAAGTTTGGAATGATGAAAAAGCAAATGATGCTGAATTGAAAGTGCTTCACAAAACCATCAAAAAAATTGAAGAAGACACAGAACGTTTTTCTTTCAACACCGGCGTGAGCGCATTCATGATTGCAGTGAATGAACTTGCCGATTTGAAATGCCATAAAAAAGAAGTGCTGGAAAAATTGCTCATATTATTAACGCCTTATGCGCCGCATATTGCAGAAGAATTGTGGCATCAGCTTGGTAATGCAGCAACAATTTTGGATGCTGCATTTCCAAAAGCGGAAGGAAAATATCTGATTGAATCAAGCAAAACTTATCCGGTTGCGCTCAACGGCAAAACAAAAACGGAATTGAATATTTCTCTCGATGCAACACAACAACAAGTGGAAGAAATTATTCTTGCTAATGAAACGGTTAAAAAATGGCTGGAGGGAAGAACACCAAAGAAAATCATTTATGTGAAAAATAAGATGATCAATGTGGTGATGTGAGGGGTGAATGGTCAATGGTGAATTGTGAATGGTCAATAGTGAATTAAGCGTGCCACGGTTTAAACCGTGGCACGCTTTTTAAATTTCGGAGTGTTTCGACTAGCTCCGGGCTGAAGCCCGGAGAAATTAAAAATAATTGTTGTTGGTCGTCGAACAACAACGGCGAAGACCTGTCAGGTCTTTGATTTTTCGCAAGCAGCGAAATTATCATCGTCATTTCGAATCACGCATCAGGTTTTTATTCTCTAATCGAATCTATGCGGGATGAGAAATCCGCCCAAAAATAGAAGTCAGATTTCTCACTTCGCGTATAATTGATGGCAAAGCGAGTTCTTGCCGCTACGTTCGAAATGACGCTGGCTTTATTTCGCACCAATCAATTCACAATTGACCATTCACCATTCACGATCAACCATTCATTTAACAACTTTCTTTTTCTCCTTCAGATAAAATATCTTCATCATCCAAAATTTTTCTGACATGAAGAAATTACTTGCTATTGCTGCATTTTCATTTTCAGCATTATTTGCTTCAGCACAAAATAGCGAAGCTTATTTTTTATCTCAGCCATGTCTCACTCCCGATGGACAAACAGTCGTTTTTAGTTTCGAAGGCGATTTGTGGAAAGCCGATGTTGCGAACGGAAATGCGACTCGCTTAACAGCCATGCAAGGTTATGAAACCAATGCGCGTGTTTCTCCTGATGGAAAATGGATTGCATTTTCGGGTCGCCAATATGGAAATGCAGATGTGTATATTATGCCGGTTGCAGGCGGCGAAATCAAACAGCTCACCTATCACAGCGCCGGTGACGAAGTGAGTTCCTGGGGCTGGGATTCGAAATATATTTATTTCACTTCAACAAGAGAAAGCCGCGGCTCAGGATATAAAGTGAGCATTAATGGCGGAACGCCGGTCCGCGTTTTCGGGAATTACTTTTTTCAGTACGACCATAATCTTTTCGAGCATCCATCCAGCGGTGAAATATTTTTTAATGACACCTGGGAAAGCAGCAACCAGGTGCAGCGCAAACATTACAAAGGTCCTTTCAATCCTGATATTCAATCTTACAATCCTGCCACAAAAAAATACAAACGCTACACGGATTATATCGGAAAAGATTTTGGGGCAACGCTCGACAAGAAAGGAAATATTTTTTTCATTTCAGATGAAGCCAATAATGAATACAATCTCTACACTTTTGATAACGGAAAGAAAACACCACTCACAACTTTCAACAGTTCCATCAAAAATGCTATTGTGAATGCAGATGGCGGTAAAGTTGTTTTCGAAAAAGATTATCAATTGTATATGTATGATGTTGCTGCAAAAAAAGCGGAGAAGCTGAAAATAAATATCATCAGGAACAGCATTCTTTCCAAAGAAAAAGATTTCGATGTGAAAGGCAACATTACCAATTTTGATGTTTCTCCCGACGGAAAAAAATTAGCGTTCACTTCACGCGGAGAAATTTTTGTGAGCGATGTAGAAGGAAAATTTATCGAACAAATAAAAAAAGGCTCAGCAGAAAGAGCACTTGAAGTGAAATGGCTGAGCGATAATAAGACGATTCTTTTTAATCAAACAGTTGGTGGGTTTTTAAATTGGTTCACTATCGCAGCAGACGGAACTGCA
>Ga0209060_10001308_pt1 | contig 28335 bp, 23 predicted proteins | sample Coa_R1_8_FD_187155 | JGI IMG/M metagenome (GOLD analysis project Ga0209060, IMG submission 187155) | Surface soil microbial communities from Centralia Pennsylvania, which are recovering from an underground coalmine fire - Coalmine... | ecosystem: Environmental > Terrestrial > Soil >...
GCCTCCGGCCGTTCGGTAGAAAAGCTGGTGGGCTACATGCCGCAGCGGCTGGCGCTCTACCCCGATCTCAGCGTGCTGGAGAACCTTCGATTTCGCGCGTCGGTGTACGAGCTGCCGAACCCGAAAAGGGCCGCCGAAGAGACGATCGAGGACTTCGAGCTTGCGCCGTACGCGCGGCAGCAGGCCCGGTCGCTGTCAGGAGGGTGGGCGCGGCGGCTGCAGCTGGCCGCGACTCTGATCCACCGGCCCGCGCTGGTGCTGCTGGATGAACCGACGGCCGGCCTCGATGCGGAGTCGCGGCAGGATGTCTGGCGTCGGATCGCCGCCCTCTCCGGCCAGGGCGACAGCCTCATCATCAACACCCACGATCTCGCGGACGCCGAACAGTGCACGCGGGTCGCCCTGTTCCAGCACGGACGGGTGTTGGCGCTGGGCGAGCCGCGGGCGCTGGCAAACGCGGCGCCGTTCGAGGCGGCCTTCGTCGAAGGCGGCGACGCCCATCGGGCCGCACAGCGCTTCGACTCCCTCGACGGCGTTGTCGCCACGTACGTCCAAGGTCAAGGATTGCGCGTTCTGTTCCGCCATGAGACGCGTGAGGGGGTGATCGCCCACGCCGAGGCGGCGGGACTGAAAGCGGCGCTGTCGCCGGTGCGCCTGGAGGACGCCGCCTTCGTGCTGGCCAAGGAAGGCGGCGAGGGACCGCGAGAATGAACTTCAGCCTCAGGCGATGCCTGGCGATAGCCCGGGTCGAGACGCTCGGGCTGTTCGCCGATCGGGGCGCGCTCGCCCTCATCTTCGTGCTGCCGGTGGTGCAGATACTGCTCTACGGCTACGCGATCAGCCTGCAGCCCAGGCACGTGCCAGTGGCGATCGCGGCGAGCGAGCCGCGGCTGGTGCAGCCCATGCTGCCGGCGTTGCGCGGGAACGCGTCGGTGGACCTGATCGGCGGGCTTGGGCCGACAGGCTCGGCGGAACGGGCCGTGCGCCAGGGCCGTGCAATGGTCGGGGTCGAGGTCGGCCGCGACCCCGCCACGCGGGCCGTCTCCGTGCGCTTCGTCGCCGACGCCGGCGACCCCGCCGAGGTGAGGCCCGTGGTCGCCGCGCTCAACGTCGGCGTTTGGCGACGCGCTGCGCAACTCTACGCCGAAGACCAGGCGCCGACCGTTGAGACGCAGTGGCTCTACGACCCGGGCGGGGGAGGCGCCAGCGCCTGGGACGTGTCCCCCGGTCTGATCGGGGCGGTGGTCATGGTCACCATGCTGTTCACCGGCTCCATCACGCTCGTTCGCGAGCGCGAGCGCGGCAGCTGGGAGAGCCTGCTTGCTACCCCGGTGCGCCCGGCCGAGGCCCTGGTCGGCAAGCTCGCGCCCTACCTCGTGATCGGCGTCACCCAGACGCTGGGCCTGCTCGCGATCGTGCACGTGCTGTTCGGCGTGCCCCTGCCCTCCGCGGCCTGGGCGCTCATCGCCGCGACGCCGGTCTACGTCGCGGCCTACCTTGCGCTCGGCTTCGCCGTCTCGACGTTGGCGCAGACACAGTTGCAGGCGGTCCAGGCGTCGGCGTTCGCCTATCTGCCATCGATGCTGCTGTCAGGCTTCATGTTCCCCTTCGACGGCATGCCGGACTGGGCGCGCATGGTCGGCGAGGCCATCCCCCTCACCCACTACATCCGCGCGACCCGCGACATCCTGCTGCGCGGCCTGAGCCCGGCGGCGGTCTGGAGTCACCTCTGGCCGATCGCGCTCTTCACCGCCGTCGCGTTCGGCCTCGCCGTCGTCAGCTATCGGCGGCGGCTGGACTGAGGCTGCGGCCTTGGAACGCTAGGGGATCACGATCGCCGAGGACGCCGGGATGTCGCCGGACGACTGTTTCAAGGCGACCAGGGCGGTCAGCATGTTGAAGATTTCTCGTGTGGTCCGCGAGCCGTCGCCCTCGCTCGGGGCGCAATAGATCTTGCCTTCGTAAGGAACGGCCGTGAAGCAGCCCGGGAAACCGTGTCCTGTCTCGACTTTGAACAGCGACCCCTGCGGCGTGAATTCCGGGACGCCGTTTGGGTAGTCCTGGCTGTAGTCGCTGAGCACCGGGGCTTCGCCAGGATCGTTCACGATCTGGCCGAGATACCGGAAAATCCCATAGGTGGAGCGAAAGATCACCTCGATCTTGTAGGCTTGGTTGTTGAGCACGACGTACTGCGTCGGGGGCGTGGGCTCGCCCGACCCGCAGAAGTTCACGTGCACGACCGGCAGCGCGAAGTCTTTCATCGCAACGGGACTGGCGAGCGCCGGTTCGTAGCAGGTCTGGCGCGCGGCCGGGCCTTTCTTCTCCGGCGCCGCCGCTCCGTTTTGGACGACGACGACTGTCTGCGCCTGGCCGGCGGCCGGCGGCGTGACATTGACTTCAGGCGCGCCTTTTGAGGCCGACCCGCTGCTCGCCGGGGCCACCTCGGTCATCAGACCGTGCTCCATGGCGGCCTGGATAAAGGTCTGGAACTCGTGAAAGCTGGGGTCGCCGGGGCGGTTGTAGTCGAAATGCGGCGGTCCCAGCTGCTTGCCTGTGATCGGGTCGAACGGCGTGACCTTCGCCTTGTCGATCGTAAGGTAGAAGACCAGCTCGCGCGAATAACCCTGGTGCAGAAGCAGGTCTATTTCATCCAGGCTGAGCGGCGTCATCATGCCCAGGTAGAAATCGTGGGTCGCGAACAGGTTGGCGGTGAAATTCGTGCTGATCGTATTGTCGAGGAACTGGCTCGCATTGCCGAACGTGAGCTGGTTCAACGTGTCGCTGTGCTTCAGGCCCGGACCCTCGATAGCCTGCGGAGCGCTTAGACGCAGGTCGGTCGAGCCTGTTCCCTGCACCGCTGACGGCGAAAGGAAGTAGAGCGGCTCGGAGAGGCTGGCGCGGGCGATGTTGATCAGCATCCCGCGGTTCTGCATCGACCCGATTCCCAGGTCGACGATAGTCCCTCGGTTGGCCACAGAGCCGACGGACAGGCAGCCATTGAGCGCCAGCGCCGAAACCAGCACGGCCAGCGTTCGCAATAGAACCCGCATGTGAGTAGTCCCCCCGAACCTCTGCGCCAGCAAAGCACTCCGACGCGCGAGGTCAAGCGCCGTCGCGTCGCACGCTAGTTCAAGCCGGCAGGCTCAGCGGGCGCGTGCCGAACAGCGTTCGCCACTCGGAATGCTCAGCGCCCATGACCGCAACGGCGCGCTGGATACGGTCTGAGAGCAGCGCAAACGTCGGTCGGTCGCGCAGCATAGCGGCCCGAATGGTCCGCAGGCGACGGGCGGCCTCGTCCGACCGCGCGCCCACCGTCTCGAAGTCGGCCTGCACGCGGATCGCGTTCAGCGCCGCGCCGAGCGCCGGGAAGGCGGCGGTGGCCGCGGTGAAGAGATGCCGCCAGTCATAAGCCCAGCGGATCTTTCGTCCCGAGCCGACGTAAAGGGCATACCCCACGAGGAAGGTCGCGCCGACGATCATCGGCGTGATGAACAGCCAGCGACCGGTCGCGTGCAGCCGACGCGCCGCCTCGGACATCCTTAGGCTGTTGCGCTGGTGGTAGCGGATTTGCCCGTTCAGCTCGAAGCGCACCATCACCGCGCGCGTCCGGCGAATGTAGGTCTCGTCGACCACGGTGTTCGGCAGCGGGAGCTCGCGCCCGATCGCGCGCACGTACCAGGCGACCCAGTCGCCGCGCTCCGGCTTGTTGCCGGCGAGCGCCGCTCCGCGCAGCAGGGCCACCAGCCGGGACAACGTGCGCATGCGCCCGGCCTCTGCGACCGCCGCATCCTCCGGAGGCGGTCGGCGCGGGCGAAGCAGCGGCGGCCGGGCGCCCACCAGGGAGAGCGCCCGGAGATAGCGCAGCCACTCGGCCGTCCGCCGATAGTCCAGCCAGCGGCGGTGCCAGCCGCGTTGGGCGCCCTGGCGGATCACGAAGAGGATCGCGGAGAGGAGCGCGATCTCGGTGGCGACGAGCACCGCCTTCACTGTCATTCCCCCCGGCGCGCCCACCACGCGGTGCACCGGATCGAGCTCGGTGACCAGGCCGGTGAGCGCCGTGATCACGACAAGCGCCGAGGTGAGGAAGATGAACACGAACGCCGACCGGTACAGCTCGGCGTAGCGGACGGCGAGCCGGTCCGGGAGCGTGATGGCCGGAAGCAGCACGTCGCACACCGCGGCCGTCAACGGGTCGGCGGGATTGGAGAACCAGCGTCTCCAGGGCCGGGGCTCGAACGCGTGCTCGTCGCTCGGCCGAAAGTCCGTCCATTGCAAAGGGCGGACCGCCAGGACGGCGAGGAGCATCGAATAGAGCGGCCAGCCATGCTCCGGCCCTGGCGGCTCGGTGTAGAAGTCGAGGAGGCGCGCGGTGCTCGTCTGGTCGGAATCCGGTGCGACGAGCGCGCTCACCACCGCGGGCAGGTCCGCGAACGGGTCCGTCCGCTCCGCGTCTTCCAGCCTGACGTTCGCTGGAGGCAACTCCATGGCGCCCGTCCAGAGCAGATGCGCGGCATCCGGCGCCGCCGGGTTGATCAGAAGGATTGGCGCTCCCTCGGCGTAAGCTTGCTCGACGATCTCGGCGGTTCCGCCGATTCCGCCGGCCTCGCCTTCGTCCCAGATCGCGATGATCAGGTCCGCATTCGCCAGCATCGTCAGGCCGCTGGCCTGATAGCCACGCTTTGCCGCGAGGTCGCCTTCGCGGTCTTCGAGCTCGAAGACCGTGCGCGCCTTGGCCAGGAGTCCGTCGAACTCCGCCTTCGAGGCTTTGCTCTCGAAGTCCTGCGCGTAGGAGGCGCGGGGCGCCGGGAGGACGACGTCAAGAGCGGCCCCGGCAGCCAGGCCCGCCTCGGCGACGATGCGATCGGCGCCTTCAGCGAGGGAGGAGACGACCACCAGCTGCGGCCCTTCCGCCGCGAAGGCCCAACTCGCCGCCTGGCTCGTCGCGCGAAGGCTGGCGGCGATCTCCCGCAAGAGCCGGTCGACGGTCGCGCGCACGGCCGGTTGCAGATGCGCCAGGAGCTTCGGCCCGGTTCTATGCCCGGTCACGCCGACCCGAAGACATGCCCGCGGCTTGCAAAGCGAGGTCGCGGCCTCGTCCATCGCCCAGCTCCCCCGTCAGAGCAGCGCGCGGTTGTCCCCGCTCCGCGCGCCCAGGGCAAGGGCTCAAGCTGCGGACGTCAGGCCCAGAGCCGCGAACATTTCGGCGCGGTCCGGCCCGAGCGGCGGCGGGTAGAACCTGGCGTTCGCCGCCCGACCGCGCGCCCACCGGCCGAGCGACTTGACCATCGTCTCCGGCCTGCGCAGCCACGCACGCGGCGCGTCGAGCATGTTGAATTCGCGCAGCGCGGCCCGAAGCAAGGGCAGGTCCGAGCGCACCGCGATCGCGACGCCATCGGTGCGGAAGCTCTGCCCGATCCGCTCCGGCAGGCGCGCGCGACGATGCGGCGTTTCGCGCGCTTCGCGAGCGCGGCGAATGGCGCTGCGGTCCTGCGCGCACATGTCCTCGTAGTAGGGTCGGAGCGCTTCTTCCATGCGCTCGTCATAGAGCCGGGCGCGCACGGCGGGCTCGCCCGTCTCGTCGAGGATCTGGCCGAGGATCTCCGCTTCCACGGCCGCGAAGGAGCACCCGCGCCCATACAGCGGGTTGGTGCGCACAAGGCTGTCGCCGACCGCGAAGAAGCCGAGCACCGACCGCTGGTCCGGGCTGACGAAGCGGCGCCAGTGGTTCTTCAGGTCGCCCATGCCGTAGACGGGGCTGATCGGTTCGCTCGCGACGGAATCGACCCACCCCGCGATCCCCGGCAGCAGCGCACAGATATGGTCGAACACCTCAGGACGCACGACTGCAGCGCGAAGCTCCATCTCCGGTTCGGGCACGGCCAGAGTGATCGAGAAACAGCCATTGTCGCCGGGAAAGCGCCCGTACTTCAGATAGTCGAGGTCGCCGGTCGCGGTGGCGCGGGTGGGCGGCGGGTCGTCGCCGACGCGGCGATAGTGGCGGGTGAAGTAGAGGATCCCGCAGTCCTCGCTTTCCTCCGCCACGCGTACGCCCGCGGCGCGCAACTGCTCGGCCGCCTCGGAGAGCCGCCCCTGGGCGTCGACGACCAGGTCGGCGCGCCAGTCCTTGGTCTTCCCGCCGTGTTCGGCCGCGGCCCCGACGATCTTGAGCGCGCCGTCCTCGGTTTCGATGAGCAACCGGCGGACAAAGGCGTCCGCGACGATCGTCACCCGCGGCAGGGTCTCGACGTACCGGCGCACGATGAGCTCGAAGGTCGTCCGGCGGCTGGTCAGGATCACCATCTGCTCGTCGCCAGGCTCCGGTCGATAGTCGGCCCTCAGCGCCTGCGGCGTCATCTCGGTGAAGCCGATCTCGCGGCAACCGGCCTCGCGCAGCTGGTCGAGCAGCAGCGGGTGCCGGGCGCGGATGACCTCGCGCAGGCGCGCAAGGAATCCGTGGCTGTGCCTGAGCTGGCCCACGCCGCGGCGCTTCCAGTCGAAGAAGGCGGCCTCGGCGCCGCCCGCTGGGGGCGGTGGATCGCGCTCGAGCAAGACGAGCTCGCGCGGGCCCGGCGCGAGCGCCAGCGCCGCGAACAGGCCGGCCATGCCGGCGCCCAACACCAGCACCCGTTCAGTCATGACCTGAGTTTGACGCCTAGCCCGAGTGCGACTGCAGCCAGTTGATGGCGTCCTGCTTGCCCTGCGCGGCCGAGCGGCTCATCCAGGTGCGGGCCAGGTTGTCGTCTTCGGTCACACCCTGGCCGTTGGCGTAGAGCCAGCCCAGGCTGTACTCTGCGTTCTCTTCGCCCTGGTTTGCGGCCAGCGTGTACCAGTGGAACGCCGTCGCGTAGTCCACCGTCGTGCCACGGCCGTAATAGTACATCTCGCCGAGGTTGTTCTCGGCATCCTTGTCGCCCTGGTTGGCGGACTTTGTGTACCAGTTGAGCGCCTGGGCGTAGTCCTGAGCAACGCCGTTGCCGCCGTTGTCGTAGATCCAGCCGAGGTTGTACTCCGCCATCGCGTCGCCCTGCTCGGCGGCCTTCAGGTACCACGTCACCGCCGTGGCGTAGTCCTTCTGCTGGAACGCGGCGTCGCCCTTGGAGTTGGCTTCGGCGATCGTGACCGGCGGCTTCATGCCGCGCGCGACGCTGACGATGACGGCGATGACGAAGAGCACCGCGACCACAGAGCCGCCGATGATCAACCACATCCGGTTGCTGTTCGCCGGCGCCGCCACGGCCGGCCCGGTCGCGTTCGAGGCGGGGGCAGGTTTGGCGGCGAGCGTGCTCGCCGCCGTCGCCGCGGCTTGCGGACGGCCGATCTGGGCGGCGGCGGCGCGGTCCTTGCGGGCCATGTCGTGGAGGCCCTTGCGCTCGTAGGTGGCGGCGCGGTTGTTCAGCGCCGCCGCGAGGTCAGGTTTCAGCTGCAGGGCGACGGTGTAGTCGCGGATCGCTTTGTCGTAGTCGCCCTTCGACTGGAAGGCGTTGCCGCGGTTGCAGTAGGCGGCGGCGAAGTCGGGTTTGAGCGCGATCGCGCGGTCGAAATCCAGGATCGCCTGTTCGCCCTGGCCCTTGGCCAGCAGCGCGTTGCCGCGGTTGTTGAGCGCGTTGGCGTGGTCGGGCCGGGCGGCGATCACCTGGTTGTACTGCTCGATCGCCTGGTCGTACTCGCCCGCCCGCGCGTGCGCATTCGCCTGTTCGTAGACCGGTTCGAGGTCCGGCGTCGGCTGAGGGGCCGTGTGATGCTCGACTCCATCCGCCGCGACCGAAGGCTCCTCGGTCGTCTGCATCGCGGTGAGCGCCTTGATCTGGGCCATCACCTGGTCCAGCGAGCTCTCCCAGTCGTTGAACAGGTCGATCCACTGGCGGGTGGCGAGCTCGTAGAGCAAGGCCTCGTTCGGCGCGACGTCCTCCACCCTGAGCGGCACGACGAACAGCTTGTTCGCGCCGGCGAGCGCGATCTCCTTCTTCACCTCGTCCGAGTTGTTGGAATTGGCCGAGAAGACGAACAGCATGACCTTCGCAGCGCGGATGGCGCGCACGATGGCTTCCTGGAAGTTCTCGCCCGGGTGGACGTCGCGATTGGACATCCAGCACTGGACCCCGCGCGACTCGACCGCCTGGCAGATGGTCTCGGCGACCTTGCGGTCCTTCGATGCGTGGCTGAGGAAGACGGCGGCGGTCATGGGGGGCTTCCGCGCTAGGCGCTCGCGTCGGTCAAGCCGCCCACGTCGTTTGCGCCGGCACGGCGCTGCCGCCCAGCGGGTCCGCGCCATACTGGTTGTCGCCGACGGTGCCGCGGGTCGCGTACCAGATGATCAACGGAATGATGCCGACGATGGTGAGAACCAGCAGGTACCACCAGCCGCTCCTGTTCGTGTCGTGCAGGCGGCGGATCGCCACCGCGAGGCCTGGCAGGAAGAGTCCGAGATCGACGAGGTAGCTCAGGCCGACCACCGGCCCGTACATCGACGACGTCGGCCCGCCGACGATGATCTCCAAAAGCGCGAAGACGCAGCCGATCAGGAAGGTGAAAAGCGCCCACCACCAGAACTCGGACCGCGCCGAGCGGCCGTTGAAGTCGACGTAGCGTCTGAAGTTGCTGGTGATAGCCTGGGTGAAATTCACGGATCGCCTCCCCGTTCTGTGGTCCGCCCCGCCGGTTGGCGGCGGACGCTCCGCGCCTGCGCTCATCGCAGCCGAAGAGAGCTCCTTCCCCTGGTCATAGGAAAATCGACCCCCCGAGCGGGGTCAACGGCTTTTTGACCCTGCGGCTGCGGCCTAACGCAGCGAGGCATTGAGTTCCGCGAGCTTTGCCGCGCCGGGAGTCAGCTCCGCGTCCGTCAACGCGTTCAGCGGCGTCGCCACGGTCTCGAGGTGGTCGTGCAGGTCCTTTGGCGTCGGGTCGACGAACAAAAGGCCGGTGACGATCTCGCCCAGCGCCTGCCGCTCCTGCAGGAAGCCCAGTGCGGCGGCGCGGTCGGAAGGGTCGTATTGCTCGTCGAGCTTGCGCAACGCGAGCACCGAGCCGTCGTGTTGGGTCACCATCTCGAGCGTTCCGGGCGCGTGGTCGATCTCGATCGGCGTGCGCGGCCGGATGAAGTCCAGCCGGTTCACCGCATCATTGTGCTCGCGCACGTAGTCGAAGCTCTTGGTCGAGCCGTCGTGATTGTTGAACTGCACGCACGGGCTGATGCAGTCGATGAAGGCGGCGCCGTTGTGGCTGAGCGCCGCCTTGATCAGCGGCGTGAGCTGGCGCTTGTCGCCGGAGAAACTGCGCGCGACGAACGTCGCGCCGAGCTGCAGCGCGAGCGAGACGAGGTCGACCGCCGAATCGTGGTTGACCACCCCGCGCTTGGATTTCGACCCGTAGTCCGAGGTGGCGGAGAACTGGCCCTTGGTCAGCCCGTACACGCCGTTGTTCTCGACGATGTAGACCATGTTCACGCCGCGGCGGATGCAGTGCGCGAACTGGCCGAGCCCGATCGAAGCGGAATCGCCGTCGCCTGAAACACCGAGGTAAATCAGGTCCTTGTTCGCCAGGTTCGCGCCGGTCATCACCGACGGCATCCGTCCGTGCACGGTGTTGAAGCCGTGGCTGTTGCCGAGGAAGTAGTCGGGCGTCTTCGACGAGCACCCGATGCCGGAGAGCTTCGCGATCCGGTGCGGCGGCAGCTCGAGCTCGAAACAGGCCTGGATCACCGAGGCGCTGATCGAGTCGTGCCCGCAGCCGGCGCAGAGCGTCGAGACCGAGCCTTCGTAATCACGCCGGGTATAGCCGAGGCTGTTCGTCTGCAGGTGCGGGTGATGCAGGCGGGGTTTGAGGATGTAGGTCATTCGGCGGCCTCGACGATCGGACGGACGGCCATGCGGGCGCCGATCTCGCCGGAGATGAAACGGGCGGTGATCGGGGTGCCGTCGTAATGGTTCACGGGCACGAGCTTGGCGGGATCGACGCCGATCTCGTTCATGATCAGTGTGCGCAACTGTGCGTCGCGGTTCTGCTCGACCACGAACACGCGCTCGTGCTCGGCGATGAAGTCGGCCACGGCGTCGGCGAAGGGGAAGCCGCGCACCCGAAGCGCGTTCAAGTAGCGCGACTGTCCCTCGAGCATCTCCAGCGCCTCGTGCAGCGCCGGCGTGGTCGAGCCGAAGTAGATGACGCCGCTCTTCGTCACTCGCCGCGCGTCGTGGCGCTCCGGCGCCGGCACCAGGGTCTTGGCGGTCTCGAACTTACGGAGCAGTCGCTCCATGTTGTCGACGTATACGGCGCCTTCTTCCGAGTAGCGGGCGTACGGGTTGCGCGAGGTTCCGCGCGTGAAGTAGCCGCCGCGCGTCGGATGCGTGCCCGGGTAGGTGCGATACGGGATGCCGTCGCCGTCGACGTCGAGGTAGCGACCGAAGTCCCTGCCGGACTCGAGATCGTCGAACGCCATCACCTTGCCGCGGTCGAGGCGACGGGCGTCGTCCCACGCGAAGGGCTTGGTCAGCCATTCGTTCATGCCGATGTCGAGGTCGAGCATGACGAAAATCGTGGTCTGCAGCCGGTCGGCGAGGTCGAACGCGAGGGCGCCGAACTCGAAGCACTCCCCTGGATCGGCCGGGAACAGCATCGGATGCTTGGTGTCGCCGTGCGCGGCATACGCGGCGGCGAGGATGTCGGCCTGTTGCGTGCGCGTCGGCATGCCCGTGGAAGGCCCGCCGCGCTGGACGTCGAAAATCACCGCCGGCACCTCGGCGAAGTAGCTCAGGCCGACGAACTCCGTCATCAGGGATACCCCGGGTCCCGACGTGCACGTGAACGCCCGGGCGCCATTCCAGGCCGCCCCGACCACGATGCCGATGGAGGCGATCTCGTCCTCCGCCTGGATGATGGCGTAGCGCGCCTTGCCGGTCTCGGGCTCGATGCGGAGCTCCTCGCAGTAGCTTGTGAAGGCTTCGGCGAGCGACGTCGACGGCGTGATCGGATACCAGGCGCAGACGGTCGCGCCGCCATAAACGGCGCCCAGGGCCGCGGCGTTGTTGCCCTCGACGTAGATGCGGTCGCCGACAGCGTCGGCCTTGCGCACCCGAAGCCCGATGCCTTTGAGGTTCTGGGTCACGTAATCGCGGCCCATGTGCAGGGCGTCGAGATTCGGCTTGATCAGCCGGTCCTTGCCCGCGAACTGCTCGGCGACCAGCTGCTCGATCACCGCCATGTCGATGTCGAGCAGGGCCGAGAGCGCGCCCACGTAGATGATGTTCTTGAACAGCTGCCGTTGGCGGGCGTCGGTGTAGGCGGCGTTGCACATCGCCGTCAGCGGCACGCCGACGATCTCGATGTCGGCGCGGAACTTCTCCGGCGGCAAAGGCTTGGTCGAGTCGTAGAACAGGTAGCCGCCCGGCTCGAGCTCGGCGACGTCCTTGTCCCAGGTCTGTGGGTTCATCGCCACCATCAGGTCGACGCCGCCGCGCCGCCCCAGATGGCCCGCCTCCGAGATCCTGACCTCGAACCAGGTCGGCAGGCCCTGGATGTTCGAGGGGAAGATGTTGCGCGCCGCCACCGGCACGCCCATGCGCAGGATCGACTTGGCGAACAGGCCGTTGGCGGACGCCGAGCCGGAGCCGTTCACGTTGGCGAACTTGACGACGAAGTCGTTGACGCGGGCGAGAGCGCTCATCCTGGCGCTCACTCCGCCGCGATCGCCGGCGCCGGCTGCGGCGCGCCCTCGGCGTAGGTCATGTCGAGCAGGAACTTCTGCATGTCCCACGCGCCGGTGGGGCAGCGCTCGGCGCACAGGCCGCAGTGCAGGCAGACGTCCTCGTCCTTGACCATCACACGGCCGGTCTTCAGCGGGCCCGACACGTAGAGATCCTGGGTGAGGTTCTCGGCCGGCGCGTTCAGCCGCCCGCGAAGATCCGCCTCATCGCCATTCTCGGTGAAGGTGATGCAGTCCATCGGGCAGATGTCGACGCAAGCGTCGCATTCGATGCACAGCGGATCAGCGAACACGGTCTGCACGTCGCAATTCAGGCAGCGCTGCGCCTCGCGGTAACCCAGCGCCTGGTCGAAGCCGAGCTCGACCTCGAGCTTCACGTTGCCCAGCGCCTCGGCCTTGTCGCGCAACGGGACGCGATAGCGGGCGTCGTTGGCGATGTCGTTGTCGTAGCTCCACTCGTGGATGCCCATCTTCTGGCTGACGAGCGTGACGCCGGGCGGCAGCCGCTCGCTCACGTCCTCGCCGCGGCAGAGCTTGTCGATGGAGATGGCCGCGTCGTGGCCGTGCGCCACGGCCCAGATGATGTTCTTGGGCCCGAACGCCGAGTCACCGCCGAAGAAGACGTTCGGCAGGCTCGTGCCCATGGTGACCGGGTCGACCTTGGGCATCTCCCACTCGTCGAACTCGAGCCCGATGTCGCGCTCGATCCAGGGGAAGGCGTTCTCCTGGCCGACCGCCACCAGCACGTCGTCGCACTCGAAGTGCTCGTCGGGATCGCCGGTCGGAACAAGACGCCGGCGGCCCTTCTCGTCGTATTCGGCCGCCACGCGCTCGAAGAGGACGCCGGTCAGGCGGCCGTTCTCGTGCGTGAACGCCTTGGGATTCAGGTAGTTGAGGATCGGGATGTCCTCGTGCATCGCGTCCTCCTTCTCCCAGGGGGACGCCTTCATCTCCTCGAAGCCCGAGCGGACAATCACCTTCACGTCGGCGCCGCCCAGGCGTCGCGACGTGCGGCAGCAGTCCATGGCTGTGTTGCCGCCGCCGAGCACGATCACGCGCTTGCCGATCCGATCGATGTGGCCGAACGACACCGACGAGAGCCAATCGATCCCGATGTGAATGTGCGCCTTGGCCTCTTCGCGGCCGGGAATGTCGAGGTCGCGGCCGCGGGGCGCGCCCGAGCCGACGAAGATGGCGTCGTAGCCCTTCCCGAGCAGATCCTTCAGGCTCGTGATCGGCTCGCCCAGGCGAAGCTCGATGTTGCCAAGGCCGGTGATGTAGCCGACCTCCTCGTCGATGACGGATTCCGGCAAGCGAAAGCGGGGAATCTGGCTGCGGATCATGCCGCCGGAGGTGGCGTCGCCGTCGAACAGGATGCACTCGTAACCGAGCGGCGCGAGATCGCGGGCGACCGTGAGCGAAGCCGGCCCGGCGCCCACCATCGCGATGCGCTTGCCGTTTCTATGCGTCGAGCGCTTCGGCAGGCGAGCGCTGATGTCGCCCTTGTTGTCGGCGGCGACGCGCTTCAGGCGGCAGATGGCGACGGGCTCGTCCTCGACCCGGCCGCGCCGGCACGCCGGCTCGCAGGGCCGGTCGCAGGTGCGGCCGAGGATCCCCGGGAAAACATTGGATTTCCAGTTGATCATGAAGGCGTCGGCGTAGCGGCCTTCCGCGATCAGCCTGATGTATTCCGGCACCGGCGTGTGCGCCGGGCACGCCCACTGACAATCGACGACCTTGTGGAAGTAGTCCGGCCCCTCGGTAATCGTACGCTGCAAAACCGTTTCCTCTGGCGACGCCTTTACCGTCGGCGCGGGTCCAGCCCGGTGTCCGTCAGGCAAGGGGACGGCCGGACCGCCAGCCCCGATGCGGCGCGTCCATCGACCATGGTAACGCCCACGTGAAGCGATGGCCAATAGCAATCTGACTGTTGATAAGTGGTGTGAGCGACGGCGCCGCTGCGGCGCCCGCACGGTCAAGTCTTCGTGAGAGTCGGTCCCTTTTGAGGCGAACGGCGTTGTTCGTTTCGCAAAGACGGGCCAAGGTCTATTGGCTAATAGTCCGTTAAGCTCGTGTGGTAGCGAGGTCGAAGCGATGGATCATCCGATGGATCTTGAGCCGGTCCCCACGGCAAAGCCGCTGTTCTCGGCTTTCCACCCGTCGCTCGCCGACGCCTACGACAACGGAGAGCTCGAGCGTTCCGACCTGTACGGCGAGATCGCCGAGCGTCGCGCCCAGCTGGAGTGCGCCGAGACCCTTCGCCGCGTGCGGGCACTCTAAGCCGCACCCCTTCGTCTTTCATAGCGATCTCGCGTATCAGCGGCGAAACATCCGCCGCCTTGAGTCGCGCTTGGCCATCGAGCCTGTCTCCCTCCTCCTGCACCACGATGACCCGCCGGCGTTCGCGCGCGCGCTCGGCGCCTCTTTAGAACGCTTCGGCTTCGCGGTGGTCGAGAACCATGCAATCAAGGCCGGCGTCATCGAGACGGCGCTCGCCGCCGCCAAGGCGTTCTTTGCGCTGCCCGAAGCTGTCAAGCGCCGGTATGTGGTCGCCGGCGCGGCCAGCCAGCGCGGCTACACGCCGTTCGGGGTCGAGGCGGCGAAGGGCGCGGCTCACGCGGACTTAAAGGAATTCTGGCACGTGGGACGCGAGCCGGATCCGGCCGGGCGCCGCCTCCGCAACGTCTGGCCGCGTGAGGTTCCCAGCTTCCGCGCCGCGGGCGGCGCCCTTTACGCCGCGTTCGATGCGCTCGGCGCAACGCTGCTTTCCGCCGTCGCGCGGCATCTCGGCCTGCCGCCCGGCCACTTCGACGCCGCGACCGCCGGCGGCGACTCGATCCTTCGGCTGCTGCACTATCCGCCGATCGCAGCCGACGGGCCGGCCGCCCGGGCCGGCGCGCACGAGGACATCAACGCGATCACGCTTCTCTTGGGCGCCGAAGAGGCAGGTCTGGAGCTGCTCGACCGCGATGGGCGCTGGTTGGCGGTCAATCCGCCGCCCGGCGCGGTCGTGGTCAACATCGGCGACATGCTGCAACGGCTGACCAATCACGTCCTGCCGTCGACCACGCACCGGGTTGCCAATCCGACGCGCGCGCGTCGCAACGTGGCGCGCTACTCGATGCCGTTCTTCGTGCACTTCACCCCCGACTTCCAGATCGAGACGCTGCCTATGTGCGTCTCGGCTGCAGCGCCCGACCGCTACCCCGAGCCGATCACCGCCGGCGCCTACCTTGCCGAGCGGCTGAAGGAGATCCGGCTGGCCTGAAGCGCTTGACCTTCCCCCTCGTCAGTCGCCGAGTGTGGGCGAGACCTTCCGCGGAGCCCTAGCCATGCAGCTCGACGATCTGATGTTTCGACCCGGCCTGATGAAGGGCCAGCGCATCCTGGTGACCGGCGGCGGAACCGGGCTCGGCAAGGAGATGGCCGAGGCGTTCCTCATCCTGGGCGCCGACGTTTACATCTGGGGCCGTCGCGGCGGCGTGCTCGAGGACACCGCCAAGGCGCTGATGGACGCCCACGGCGGCAAGGTCGTTCCCCAGGCCTGCGACATCCGCGTGCCTGAGGCGATCACCGAAACGATCGATCACATCTGGTCCGACGGCGGCGCCCTGACCGGCCTTGTGAACAACGCCGCCGGCAACTTCATCAGCCGCACCGAGGATCTGTCGACGCGGGGCTTCGACGCCATCGCCAACATCGTCTTCCGCGGCTCCTTCTTCGTGACCCTTGACTGCGGCAAGCGCTGGATCGCCGAGGGAAAGCCCGGCTCGGTGGTGTCCATCCTCACCACCTGGATCTGGCATGGCGGGCCGTTCACCGTGCCGTCGGCCATGTCGAAGGCCGGGCTGAATGTGATGACCCAGTCGCTGGCGGTCGAGTGGGGCCCGAAGAACATCCGCCTGAACGCGATCGCGCCGGGACCCTTCCCGACCGAGGGCGCCTGGGCGCGGCTGAACCCCGGCGGCAGCCGTGGCGAGTCGGCCCCGACCAACCCGATGGGCCGGGTCGGCCGCATGCCCGAGCTCTGCAATCTCGCGGTGCTCTTGATGGGGCCTGGCGCCGACTACGTGAACGGCCAGACCATCGCGATCGACGGCGGCGCGTACCTGGCGGGCGGCGGCGGCTTTTCGGCGTTGCGCAACTGGACCGACGAGCAGTGGGAAGCCGCACGCAGCCAGATCCGCGGGGCGAACGAGAAGGATCGCTCGATGCGGACGGTCTGATGGCGATTCGCTGGGCCGGGGTGTAGGAAGCGCCGCCACCTGGCCGCGTGAGTCCGCCAACAAAGGCCCCATGAGCGAGCAGCCTCGACTTAGTCTCTACATCCCCCAGCCTGCCCGACGCCCGGGCGATCCTCCGGACTTTTCGAACCTGCGACCGCCCGAGGCCGGCGAAGCGCGCAGGCCCCCGATCGACGTCGACCCCGACGACATCCGCGACCTGGCGTACGGGCTGATCCGCGTCTTGGACAACACCGGCGCCGCCGTCGGCCCGTGGGACCCAAAGCTGCCGCCCGAACAGCTGGTCGCCGGCCTGAAGACCATGATGACGACGCGGACGTTCGACGACCGCATGTACCGCGCACAGCGGCAGGGAAAGATCACCTTCTATATGAAGTCGGCCGGCGAGGAGGCGATCGCCGCCGCCCAGGCGCTGGCGCTGCGGCCCGATGACATGGGCTTTCCGACCTATCGCCAGCAGGGGATCCTGATCGGGCGCGGCTATCCGCTGCAGGACATGGCGCACCAGGTCTATTCCGACGTCGCCGATCCGATGCGCGGGCGCCAGCTGCCCTGCCTCTACTCCTCGAAGGCGTACGGGTTCTTCACCATCTCCGGCAACCTCGGCACCCAGTTCAGCCAGGCGGTCGGCTGGGCCATGGCCTCGGCCTACAAGGGCGACGACCGGATCGCCGTCGCCTGGATCGGCGATGGCGCGACGGCAGAGGCCGACTTCCACGAGGCGTTGACCTTCGCCTCGGTCTACCGGGCCCCGGTCGTGCTCAACATCGTCAACAACCAGTGGGCCATTTCGTCCTTCCAGGGCTTCGCGGGGGCCGAAGGGACGACGTTCGCCGCCCGCGCCATCGGCTACGGCCTGCCGGCGCTGCGCGTGGACGGGAACGACCTTTTGGCCGTATACGCGGCGACCGCCTGGGCGGCCGAGCGCGCCCGCGCCAATCTGGGCGCGACGGTGATAGAGCTCTTTACCTACCGCGCGGAGAGCCACTCCACGAGCGACGACCCGACCCGCTATCGTCCGGCCGACGAGGCCGAGGCGTGGCCGCTGGGCGACCCGATCCTCAGACTGAAGCAACACCTGATCGCGTTGGGGGCCTGGTCGGAAGACCAGCACGCGGCGCTCGCCGCCGAGATCGACCAGGCCGTGCGCGCCGCCCAGCGTGGGGCCGAGACGAAGGGCCCGTTCGCCAAGGTGGGCCGGGCCGAGAAAGCCGACGCGATGTTCTCCGACGTCTACGCCAAGACGCCCTGGCACATCGCCGAGCAGGCGAAGCGCGTCGGGAGCTGACGCAACGCATGGCTGAAATGACCATGATCCAGGCGCTGAACGCCGCGATGGACGTGATGCTGGGCCGCGATCCCGACGTGCTCGTATTCGGCGAGGACGTCGGTTATTTCGGCGGCGTCTTCCGCGCCACCGAGGGCCTGCAGAAGAAGCACGGGCTGACCCGCTGTTTCGACACTCCCATCGGCGAGGGCGGCATCGTCGCCATCGCCATCGGCATGGGCGCCTATGGGCTTCGTCCCGTCGTCGAGATTCAGTTCGCCGACTACATTTACCCGGCCTACGACCAGCTGGTGTCCGAAGCTGCAAGGCTGCGCTACCGCTCGGCGGGGGACTTCACCTGCCCGATCACCATCCGCAGCCCCTACGGCGGCGGCATCTTCGGCGGCCAGACCCACAGCCAGAGCCCCGAAGCCATCTTCACCCACGTGACCGGGCTCTCGACGGTGATCCCCTCGAACCCGTACGACGCCAAGGGCCTCCTGATCGCGGCGATCGAGAGCGACGATCCGGTGATCTTCCTCGAGCCGAAGCGGCTCTACAACGGGCCGTTCGACGGACACTACGACCGGCCGGTGAAGTCGTGGGCCGGACACCCCGCCGCCGAGGTGCCGGACGGCCACTACGTGGTGCCGCTGGGCGCCGCCGCGGTCGCGCGCGAGGGCTCGGCGGCCACCATCCTGACCTACGGCTCGATGGTGCACGTAGCGCGGGCGGCGGTCGATGAATCCGGCATCGACGCCGAGATCATCGACCTCAGAACCCTCATCCCCATCGATATCGCCGCCATCGAGACCTCGGTGAAGAAGACCGGGCGCTGTGTGATCCTGCACGAGGCGACGAAGACCTCCGGCTTTGGCGCCGAGCTTTCGGCGCTGGTGCAGGAGCGCTGCTTCTACCACCTCGAGGCGCCGATCGAGCGGGTGGCGGGATGGGACACGCCTTACCCGCACGCCTTCGAGTGGGACTATTTCCCCGGCCCCGACCGCGTGGTCGCGGGCCTTCGGCGGGTGATGGAGGCTTAAGAGGGAGCCGATGGGGCGCTACGTCTTCCGCCTGCCGGACGTCGGCGAAGGGATCGCCGAGGCCGAGATCGTCGAGTGGCACGTCGCCCTCGGCGACCGGATCGAGGAAGACGCCCCGCTGGTCGACGTCATGACCGACAAGGCGACGGTCGAGCTGACCTCGCCGGTGAGCGGCGTCGTGGTCGAGCGCGCTGGCGAGGAGGGTTCCGAGCTGGCCGTCGGTGAGACGCTGGCTGTGCTCGAAACCGACGCCGACGTCGAAGCCCCGACCGACGAGGCGGCGCCGCCGCCGGCGCCGCCTGCGGCAAGGCCACCGCCCCCAGAGACGAGACCTGCTCCCCAACCCGCGGCCGCAACGGCAAGGCCCCTTGCCTCCCCGGCGACGCGGCGGCGGGCGAAGGACGCCGGCATCGACCTGGCGAGCGTTGAGGGATCGGGGCCGCAAGGACGGGTGCTGGACCGCGACCTGGCGCGGGCGGCGACCCAGCCGGCCCAACCGCTGCTGGCGCGTCGCGAAGGCGTGACCGACGTGAAGGTGATCGGGCTTCGTCGGCGGATCGCCGAGCGGATGAGCGACGCCTGGTCGCGCATCCCGCACATCACCTACGTCGACGAGGTCGATGTCACCGAGCTTGAGTCCCTGCGCGCGCACCTGAACGCAACGCGGCCCGAGGCGCGGCTCAGCCTGCCGCCGTTCCTGATCACCGCCATGGTCCGGGTGCTGCCGGACTTCCCGCAAATCAACGCCACCTTCGACGACACGGCTGGCGTCGTGCATCGGCATGCGCCGGTGCACATGGGCGTTGCGGTGCAGACCGACGATGGGCTCATGGTTCCGGTGGTCCGCCACGCCGAGGCGCGCGACCTCTGGGACCTCGCAGCCGAGATCGGGCGCCTTGCGGCCGCCGCACGCGACGGAAAGGCGGCGCGCGATGAGCTTTCCGGGTCGACCATCACCTTGACCAGCTTGGGCGTCACCGGCGGGGTGGCGACGACACCGATCATCAACGCGCCGGAGGTGGCCATCGTCGGCCCGAACAAGATCGAGTCTCGCGCGGTGGTCCGCGACGGGCAGATCGTCGTGCGCAAGATGATGAACATCTCATCGTCGTTCGATCACCGCGTGGTCGACGGCGCCGACGCCGCCGCCTTCATCCAGGCGGTGAAGATCAGGCTGGAGCACCCGGCGCTGCTCTTCATGCCCTGAGCCCAAACCCTTGCTGTCGAACGGCGTGGAGAGGGTGTAGGCAAGGCCGAGGAGGAGGGAACGCCATGGCCTACAACGAGATCACCTACGCCGTTGAAGACGGCGTCGCCGTCGTCACGCTCAACCGGCCGGACAAGCTGAACGCCTGGACCCCGACCATGGAGGGCGAGGTGCGCGCGGCGATGCGCGCCGCCGCCGATGACGAGGCCGTGAAGGTCATCGTGCTGACCGGCGCCGGACGCGGCTTCTGCGCCGGCGCCGACATGGACACGCTGAACGCGATCCAGGCCGGGGGGCAGGCGCGCGCCGCGAGCGGGCCGTTCGACCCGGACGCCAATCCCAACTTCACGAAGACCTATTCCTATTTCCCGGCGGTGCCGAAGCCGATCATCGCGGCCGTGAACGGCGCCTGCGCAGGCCTTGGGCTCGTCATCGCGCTTTATGCGGACATGCGGTTCGCATCCGAGAACGCCGTCTTCCTGACGGCGTTTGCGCGGCGCGGCCTGATCGCCGAGCACGGCATCAGCTGGCTATTGCCCAGGCTGGTCGGCATGGCCAACGCCGCCGACCTGCTCTTCTCGTCGCGGCGGGTGACCGCCGGCGAGGCGAAGGAGCTCGGCCTGGTCAACAAGGTCTTCTCCGAGGACGCCTTCATGGCCGGCGTCATGGGCTACGCGGCGATGCTGGCGAAGGAGGTTTCGCCCCGTTCCCTACGCGAAATGAAGAGGGAAATCTGGAACGCCCAGTTCCAGGGTCTGGGCGAAGCGATCGACGCCGCCAATGGCGACATGGCCAAGAGCTTCACCAGCGAGGACTTCAAGGAGGGCGTCGCCCACTTTATGGAGAAACGCGCGCCGGCCTTCACCGGCCGGTAGCAGAAAGGGACCGCCCGCCATGAACGCCCCCGTCATCGACCGCGACCTCTGGACCGCAAGCGGCGAGGCGCTGCTCGACGACGCGATCGCCCTTCGTCGCGCGATCCACGCCGAGCCGGAGCTCGGGCTCGACTGCCCGAAGACGACGGCGAAGATCAAGCGCGCGCTGGAGGGGCTGCCGCTCGAGCTGCGCGAGGGGCCGTCGACCACCGGGCTCGTGGCCGTCCTGCGTGGGCCGCAGAACGGCCGCACGATCCTCTTGCGCGGCGACATGGACGCCCTGCCCCTGCAGGAGGACACCGGGCTCGACTTCGCCTCGCAGACGCACGGCGCCATGCACGCCTGCGGCCACGACACCCATGTCGCCATGCTGGCGGGCGCCGCCCGCGTGCTCTGCGGCCAGCGCGAACGGCTGAACGGCACGGTCGTCTTCATGTTCCAGCCCGGCGAGGAGGGCTGGCACGGCGCGAAGTACATGCTGGAGGACGGCCTCCTCGACAATCCGCGGCCCGATGCGGCGTTCGCGCTGCACATCTCGCCGAACATGCCGGCCGGCGTGTTCGCCGGTCGCGCCGGACCGCTGCTCGCCTCCGCCGACGAGTTCGAGATCCGGATCACCGGCAAGGGCGGCCATGGCGCCATGCCGCACGAGACGCTCGACCCCGTGCCGATCGCGGCCGAGACGGTCCTGGCGATGCAGACCCTGGTCAGCCGCAAGACGCCGCCGAACGAGTCGGCCGTCGTCACCGTCGGCAAGATCGAGAGCGGAACAACCGACAACGTCATCCCCGAGACCGCGACGCTTCTGGGCACCATCCGGACGCTGGACGAGCGCGTCCGCACCCTGTTGCACGAGGGCGTGGAGCGGGTGGCGACGCACGTCGCGCTGGCCCACGGCGCGCGCGCCGAGACCGAGATCACGCCGGGCTTTCCGGTCACCGTCTGCGACGGCCGCATCGTCGACCTCGCCGAGCGCACCGCGATCGCCCTCTTCGGCGAGCACGGCTGGCGCACCATGCCCTCGCCGGTGATGGGGGCCGAGGACTTCGCCTACGTCCTGCAGCAGATGCCGGGCGCGATGGCGTTTCTCGGCGCGGTGCCCGAGGGCGGCGACTACCACTCGTGCTGCGGCCTCCACTCGAACCGGATGGTCCTGGACGAGCGCGTCATGGCCCGCGGCGTTGCGATGCATTGCGCCATGGCCGAAGCCTTCCTGAACGGCGAGGCGGTGGTCTGAGCCACGTCGACCGCCGGCGCCTGCTCCACACCGCGAGCGCTCTGAGTGGTCTGAGCGCGGTCGGGCTGGGCGGCTGCGTCGAACAGGCGGCGACCGCTTCCGCGCCAATCGTCCCGCCGTTCGCGCCGGCTCCATCGCTCGCCGCGGTCAGGGCGAGCGAGGACCGCATCATCGACGTCACGGTCTGCCTCAGGCCATTCCGCGCCGAAGGTCCGCGGCTGGACGTCGAGCCGCTGGGCGGCAAGACCGTCGTGCACAACTACGGCCATGGCGGCAGCGGCTGGTCGCTGTCGTGGGGTTCGAGCACGATCGCGATCGAGCGGGCGATGGCGGCCTCCCCGTCTGCGGTCGCCGTCATCGGTTGCGGGGCGCTCGGCCTCACGTCGGCGATCCTCGCCCAGCGCGCTGGCGCGCGCGTGACGATCTACGCCAAGGATCTCCTGCCCCAGACACGCTCGGCGCGCGCCATCGGCAGCTGGACTCCCGACTCCCGCATCGCGCTCGAGAGCAAGGCGGCCGCCAACTTCCCGGCTCTGTGGGAGCGGATGGCGCGCACGTCGTTCAAGACCTACCGCACCTATCTCGGCTTGCCGGGCGCGCCGGTTGAGTTCAGCGACCGCTACATCATCCACGCGCATCCCGACCCCGACGGCGCCCCGAAGACCCTCCAGCCCGAGCTAGACTTCATGAGCCTGAGCGAGCGGTTGAGCGACTTCGGCGCGCCGTCGGTGGTGTTGCCGGCGGGCGCGACCCCCTTTCCGGGGCCGGTGCGGCGGTTCACCTCGTTGCAGTTCAACATCGCTGACTATGGCCACATGCTGATGGACGACTTCCTCCTGGCCGGCGGACGCGTCCAGCGGCGGGAGTTCCACGATCCCTCGGAGCTAGCGGCGCTGGCCGAGCCGGTGGTCATCAACTGCACCGGCTATGGCGCCCGCGCGCTCTGGAAGGACGCATCGATCGTGCCCGTGCGCGGGCAGGTGACGTGGCTGATCCCGCAGCCCGAAGTAACCTACGGGGTGCTCTACGACGGCGTGAACATGCTCGCCCGCCGCGACGGCATCGTCCTGCAACTCACCGACGGCAGCGACATGTTGGGCTACGACGACGACAACGAGACGCCGGATGCGGCCGAAGCGCGGACGGTGGTCGACCGGATCGCGAGGCTCTATCCGCGCGCCTAGTCGCCTCCACCCGCGGCCGCCTCGTGCAGGACGGCCGAGCTGCGCGGACGGCGCTCGGCCATGGGAATGGGCGCTTCGCCGATCACCTGCTCCGCCTCCAGCCGATCGAGGTCGGCCGCCGTTACGCCGAGGATGCGGCCCAGCACCTCGCGCGTCGACTGGCCAAGCGTCGGCGCGGGATTGCGGATCGGATAGGGCTCGCCGTCTTCGCGGAACGCCGGCGAGGGCTGCATGGTGAAGTCGAGGTGGACGCGGGGCACGTCCTGCCAGTAGCCGCGCGCCGTCAGCTGCGGCTCGTACAGCATCAGCTCGTGGAAGCCGCGCGCGACGCCGGCGGCGACGCCGCTCGCCTGCAGCGCCTCCATCGCTTCGTCCGCAGACTGCGTTTTCGTCCACGCCGCGATCGCCGCCTCGATGACGTCCTCGGCGGCGCGGCGGCCCGCGACGGTCGCTAGAGCGGCGTCGGACGCAAGATCGCTCCGCCCGGTCACCTCGCAGAGCGCGGCCCACGCCCGGTCGTCGGTCACGGCGATCACGATCCAGGCGTCGTCTCCGTCGCACGGGAAGACGCCATGCGGGACGAAAACCGGATGCCGGTTGCCCAAGCGAGGACCCACCTTCCCGGTGACGGACTGCTCGATGATCCAGGGGGCGACCAGAGGGAACAGGCACTCGATCTGGCTCAGGTCGACGAACTGTCCCTTGCCCGTGCGCTTGCGGTGCAGGAGTGCGGTCAGCATCGCCGCGCAGGCGTTCAGGCCGCCGATCGGGTCGCCGTAGGCTACGTGGTTCATGGTCGGCGGCGCGCCCTCGAATCCGGTCACGCCGGGCAGGCCCGAGCCGTGCTCCAGCGTCGAGCCATAGCCGCGTAGCTCCGCCCAGTCGGTGTTGGCGCCGTACGGCGGCATCGAGACCATCACCAGGTCCGCCCGCTCGCGCACGAGTCCGGCGTAGTCGAGGCCGAAACGCGGCAGGACGTCCTGAGCGTAGTTCTCGATCACCGCGTCGGCCGTGCGCACCAGCTGCTTCAGGAGGTCGGCCCCCTCGGGCCGTGTCAGGTCGAGGGTGATGCCGGTCTTGTTGCGGTTCACGAACTGGAAATAGAGCGCCTTCTCGTGCAACTGGTCGGCGAGCGCGGCCTCTGTGTAGTCGCCGCCGCGCCACCAGTCCGGATAGACACGGCTCTCGACCTTGATCACCTCGGCGCCCAGGTCTGCGAGCTGGCGGGTGGCGAGCGGCCCGGCCCAGCCCATCGTGAGGTCGACGATCCGCACCCCCGCGAGCGGCAGGCCGCCATCCTTGCCGATGCGCTGGCGACGCGGCGCCGGCCGCCAAGTCTTCGTATGCGCGCCGGCCAACGGCGCCGCGCCGTCGTGCGCAGGCGGCGTGGCGTTGAGATGCTGCGGCGCGACCGGCGCCTCGAACGTCGCCTCGCCGATCCTCACGCGGCCGAAGGCGCCGTGCGCGCGGTGCGCTGGCGAGGCCAGGAGGTCGGCCATCGACGGGATCGCCACCAGCGGCACCCTTCGGCGAAGGCCCTCCAGCGACCACTCCCGCGCCGTGCGCTGCATCAGGGCCGGAGCGATCTGTGCATCCACGGCGTCGGCGAGCATGAAGCGCTGAGGCGCGGTCGCGAACTCGGGGTTCGCGTGCGTCGCCTTGAGGCCCAGCATGTCGCAGAAGCCGCGCCACTGGTCGTTCGAGAAGGCGGTGACGCCGAGCCAGCCGTCCTTGGTCGGATAAATTCCGCACGGGAAGACCGGGAAAAAGCGGTTCAGGCCCCATCGCTGCTCGACCGCGGCCATCGCGACCGTGACGGCGGCCTGGAACTCCGGCTCGCAGGCGTTCGCCTCCTGCAGGCTCACTTCGAATTTCCTCCCCCCTGGAGAGTCGGCGATCAGCGAGGCGACCACGGCGGAGAACGCTGAGAGCGCGCCCGGCAGGTAGGCCTGGCTCTGCGGCTGCACGATCGGGGCCTTCCCGTACTCGCCCACCTGCCGCACGCACCCGGCGAGGGCGCGCACGACGGCGTCCGCGCCGGCGTAGTCGCGGTAAGGTCCGCTTTCGCCGAACCAGCTCAGCGAGACGATGTGCAGATGCGGGAATGCGGCGCGCAGCGCGGCGTGCCCGCTCGGCCCCGCGTTCCAGCCCGCTCCGTGGCGGCCGTCGATGAGGACATCGGCGGCGCCCGCGATCTCGCCCAAGCGCTCGGCGTCGTCGGGGTCGGCGATGATGCTGGCCTTGTTCGTGTTCAGCCAGGCGAAGAGGGCGCTTTCCTTTGCGCCCCCGCCGACATCGGCGAACGGTGGCCAAAGCCTCCGATCGGGATCGCCGCCCGGCGGCTCGACCTTGACCACCTCGGCGCCGAAGTCGGCGAACAGCTTGCCGCAATAGGCGGCGGCGTGCCCGCGCCCGAACTCCGCAACCCTAATTCCGCTGAAGGGCCTGGCCCCTCGATCGCTTTCACCCATGCCGTCGATTGTTGCGGAGAACGCCGCAAAACGGCAAGCCTCCCGGCATGCTCGACACCCTCGTTGGTCCGCTGCTGAGAGACACGCTTGGCCTTCAGGCCGCGTCGGTCCGGCCGCTTGCCGGCGGCGAGGTCGGCCGCGTCTTCCGCGCCGACGCCGGCGGCGCGTCGTACGCAGTGAAGTTCGTCAATGCCCAGACCGAGCCGGCTTTCGCTGACGAGTCGGTCGGCGACCGCGTTTACGGCTCGCGCTGGAGCAACCTTCGGCCGGCGCATGCCCTCATCGAAGCGAGCGGGCTCCCCCTTCCCGCTCTGCACGCGGCCGGAACGCTGCCCGACCAGGGCGTTCACTACGCGATCCTCGACTTTCTGGACGGCGACGCCGACGACGGTTCGCCGGCCTGGTCGGCCTGTGTCGGCGAGGCGCTAGGCCGTTTGCACGCGATCACGCGTGCGTACCAGGGATGGGTCGCGATGAACCGTCCCTACCCAGAGCCGTGGTCCAGCGCGTTCGGATCGAGCTTCCGGCAATGGTCCGAGCGGTCCGCGCCCTATCTGCCGCCATCGGTGCGCGAGGATCTGCGTCGCTGCTGCGAGCGCCGGCTCGCGGCGCTGGCCGAGCCGGACGCGTTCGTGCTCTCGCACACCGACGGCTTCCAGGGGGTGCTCAGGCACGACGGCGCGTGGTCGCTGCTCGGCGTCATCGACATCGAAGACCATCAGTTCACTGACCAGCGCTTCGTGCTTGCCGGCTTTGAGCTGGCGCAGGCCTTCTGGGGCCGCGGCCTCGATCCGGCCTTCTGGGACGCCTACGCCGCGCACCAGCCGGTGGACCCGGAGTATCGCGAGCTCAGGCCGCTGTTCTGGGCCCACTACCTGCTGGTCTGGACGTGGGTATTCCGCGACCGGCCGGACCTGCGCGATCCGACCGTCGAACGACTGGGCCGCGTCGTCGCCCCCGGTTAAGATCATGTCCGCGGGTTCTCGTCCCACGCCGGCGCGTCCGTTGGCAGAGCGACCCAGGCGTGCTTGTCCTTCGTCCACACCGACTGCTCGGGCGGCGCGAAGCCGGGGTCGGCGAAACAGCCGAGCGCGACGCCGATCCGATCCGGCATGCGGGCGGGCGCCCAGAAGACGTTCGACCCGCACTCCGGGCAGAAGTGGAAGGTGACCGGAAACCCGGAAGCCGACTCGCGCGTGAACGTCCGGGTCGCCCCGCTGGCGTGGACGCGCTCGCGGCGATAGAAAACTGCGACGCTGAAGGCGCTGCCGGTGCGGCGCTGGCAGTCGAGGCAGTGGCACATCGAGACGCGCGTCGGTTCGCCGTCGCACGCGACTTCCAGCGCGCCGCAGTGGCACAGGGCGGTGCGGATCACGGCCGCACCGGATCTGCGTCGAGGCGGACGATGTGGCCGGCAAGCTCGTCAGCGGGCGGCGGGAAACGCTCCAGCACGAGCGGGTCGTGGCCGGGAATGACCAGGTCGTCGGCCGAAGCCAGGCGCTTCAGCGTGCGGTGACCCTCGAGCATCGCGGCCACGTCGTGCACGATCGGGAACGGGCGCGCCTCGTCGATGTTGGCGTAGAGGTGGGCGGCGTCCGAGGCGAGCACGAGCCAGCCGCGTCGGGTCCAGACCCGCACCGCCTGCATCCCCATCGTGTGCCCGCCGATCAGGTGCAGAGAAAGACCGGGCGCCAGCTCCGCATCTCCGGCGTGGAAGGCGACGCGTCCATCGAACACCTTCCTGACCATCTCGGCGACGTCGTCGGCGACATAGGCCTGGCGGAGCGCCGCATGCGTCATGCAGCGGCCGGTGGCGTAGGCCATCTCGGCGTCCTGCACGTGATAGCGCGCCGCCGGGAAGAGCGCGTGGTTGCCGGCATGGTCGTAGTGCAGGTGCGTGATGATCACGTCGGCGATGCTCGCGGGCGCGACGCCGAGGGCGCTGAGGCCGGCCTCCACAGGGTTCATGAGCGCGCGCCCCCGCTGCGCGGCCATCGCCGCATCGAAGCCGGTATCAATGAGAAAGGTCCCGCCCTCGCCGCGTACGAGCCAGACGAAGAAGTCGATCGGCGACGGTCCGTCGTGCGCGTCGCCGCCAATGAAGTTCTGCTTGGACGTCCGCGCGGCGTGGCGCGCGTAGCGGATGGCGTAGACCTCGTTCGGCGCCGGCATCGCCGCCTCCGTGAGTTGTCGAGCGGTGGCGGCGTTGTCGGCTGTCCGGCTAAGGTGCTCAAGGGCTGCTGCGCTCGGGTGGGAGGATGAAGGCAATGACTGACGAAGAGCGGTTCGAGGCGGGGATGGCGGTCCGTCGCGCGGTGCTGGGCGCCGACTACGTCGACCGCTCGATGGCGCAATCGGGCGCCTTCATGGCTCCGTTCCAGCGCCTGGCGACTGAGTGGTGTTGGGGCGAGATATGGACGCGGGACGGGCTCGACCGGCGGGCGCGGAGCTTGATGAACCTCGCCATGCTGACCGCGCTCGGCAAGCCGAACGAGCTGAAGCTGCATGTCAAAGGGGCGTTGAACAACGGCCTGAGCGTTGAGGAGATCGGCGAAGCGCTGCTGCATGCGACCGTCTACTGCGGCATTCCCGCCGGGCTGGAAGCCTTCCGCGCCGCGAGTGAAGCGCTGAAGGAGGCGGGGGTGATCCCGGCATGACCGCCATCGGCTTCATCGGCCTTGGGCGCATGGGCGCGCCGATGGCGGCGTGCCTCGCGGGGGCCGGCCACGAACTGGCGGTGCTGGACAAGGCCGAGGGCGCCCAGACGAGGTTCCTCGGCGAGCACCCCGCCGCCCGCGCGGTTCAGCGCCCGCGCGACCTCGCGCAAGAGAGCCAGGTGGTCATCACCATGCTGCCGGCCAGCGCCGATGTTGCGGACGTGCTCTACGGCACCGCCGGCGTGCTGGCGGGCTTGAAACCCGGTAGTCTGGTAATCGAGATGAGCTCCGGCGCGCCGGCCCGCACGCAGGCGTTCGCGGCGGACGTGGAGCGGATCGGCGGCGCCCTGATCGACGCGCCGGTCTCGGGCGGCGTCGCCCGCGCCGCGAGCGGCGAACTCTCGATCATGGTCGGCGGTGCGGCGGCGGCGGTCGAGCGAGCGCGGCCGATCCTG
>Ga0209060_10001310_pt1 | contig 28324 bp, 26 predicted proteins | sample Coa_R1_8_FD_187155 | JGI IMG/M metagenome (GOLD analysis project Ga0209060, IMG submission 187155) | Surface soil microbial communities from Centralia Pennsylvania, which are recovering from an underground coalmine fire - Coalmine... | ecosystem: Environmental > Terrestrial > Soil >...
CTTGAGGCGGCGACGCGTGAGGCGGGGCTAAAAATTATGCGGCTGGAGACGGGTATCTACCAGCCGGATGCGATCGCGCTTTTCGAGAAAGCCGGATTTCGCCGTTGCTCGAGTTTCGGCGACTACCCAAAAGACGACCCGTACAGCGTTTTCATGGAACGGCATCTAATGTAATTCAGACTGAGGCAATCCCGATGCTCATGCCGGTCTATGATCGCTCGCCGTTCGCACTCAAACGAGGGGAGGGCGTGTACGTATACGATACCGATGATAACAAGTACCTCGATTTTGCGGCAGGCATTGCCGTCAGTAGCTTTGGTCACGGCCACCCGCATCTCATTCGTGCCCTGTGCCAGCAGTCCGAGGACCTTTGGCACACCTCCAACATGTATCGTGTGCCGGGCGCGGAACGTCTGGCGAGTCGGCTCGTCTCTGCGACATTCGCGCAGACGGTGTTTTTTACAAACTCTGGCGCCGAGGCTTGGGAGTGCGCATTCAAAGTCGTGCGCTCCTTCAACGATGCAACTGGGCGCGGGCAGCGCTATCGTGTGATTAGCTGCGCAAATGCATTTCACGGTCGTACGATGGCAGCTATTGCAGCGACTGATCAGCAGAAACTTCGGGCCCGATTCGCTCCGCTGCCCGACTGGTTTCGGGTTGTGCCATTTAATGATCTCCGCTCCGTGGAGCGTGCCATTGATGATTCGGTCGGTGGCATTATGTTTGAGACCGTGCAGGGCGAAGGCGGGGTGACGCCGGCCACCCCTGAGTTTATGCGCGGAGTGCGCGACCTATGTGACCGACACGACCTGTTGTTCATGCTTGACGAGATACAGTGTGGGATTGGTCGGACTGGTCGCTTCTTGGCGCATGAGCATTTCGGCGTGTCACCGGACGTCGTCGCTGTCGCAAAGGCTCTCGGCGCCGGCTTCCCGTTGGGCGCCTGTCTTGCGACGGAACGTGCCGCGGTCGGCATGACTCTCGGTACCCATGGCTCGACCATCGGAGGCAACCCGCTCGCCATGGCCGTGGGCAACGCCGTGCTCGACCTCGTCCTCGAGCCAAACTTCCTGAGAGATGTTCGGGAGCGGGCGGTGCTCCTGAGGCGCAAGCTTCAGGAGCTCGTTGATTCCGATCACACAGGAGTGTTCGTCGAGTTGCGCGGTCTCGGGTTGATGCTCGGTCTCGTGTGCCGCGTCCCGAGTCGCCAGTTCGTTCGGGCCGCCCGAAGTCAAGGGCTGCTAACAGCCATGGCTGGGCACAACGTCGTTCGCCTGCTGCCGCCGCTCACGATCGAGAAGGTGCACATGGACGAGGCGTGTGAAAAGTTGCGGATGACTCTGAAAATCCTGGAGTGACTCTATGGATTGGAGGATACCGATCCGGTGGCGCATCTTTTCATTGTTGTTCTGCTTTGGCTTTCTCGCTTATGTGCAGCAGAAGACCATCACCGTTGCTGCGGCGCGAATCATGCCGGAGCTTCATTTAAGCCAAGTACAGATCGGCTTTCTCGAACAGGCTTTTGTGATCGGGTATGCACTGTGTCAATTGCCGGGTGGCATTCTCGGCCAGAAGGTCGGGGCTCGATGGACATTCGTCATCACGGGCTTGAGTGCCTTCGCAGCCACGGTTGCCACTCCGATCGCGCCGTTAGTGCTCTCAGGTCAACTCCTGTTCGTAGCCCTGCTAGGCGCCCAGTGGTTGCTCGGTTGCTCACATGGCGCTTTGTTTCCCGTATCGGCGGGTCTCTTCGAGGCGTGGTACCCGCCGAACCGCTGGTCGCTCGTTCAGGGACTGCAGACGATGGCCCTGGGTTTTGGAGCTGCAATAGTTCCTCCACTCGTCGCGACCTTGATGCTGCTTGTGGGATGGCAGCTTGCACTGCTTTGGATCAGCCTTCCCGCCCTCGTACTGATTGCGCTCTGGGGGTGGTACGCGCGCAATACCCCGAAGGAACATCCAGCGGTTTCGCCAGGTGAGCTCCAAGCCATTGGTCATAGGGACGCCGTGCATGCATCGGTCGACGCGAAGCAGCTTTTGCGACTTGCTCGTAACCGCAATGTCGTCCTGCTTTTCCTCGCCTACATGAGCATGAACTACACGTATTACCTCCTTTCGAATTGGGTTTTTCTGTATCTCATCGAGGAGCGAGGGTTCTCCGTACTTCACGGCGGCTGGCTCGCCGCCTTACCCCCTCTTGCGGCCGCGTTGGGGGCCGGTGTGGGCGGCATTTTGACGTCGGCGTTCACACAACGCTATGGAGATTGCTGGGGCTACCGCATGGTTCCGCTGATGGCGTTACCGGCGGCTGCGGCGCTCCTGATCATAGTGGCTGCTTCGCCGAATCCATATGGGGCGGTCGTCGCGCTCGCCAGCTGCTTCGGCGCTATTGAGCTCACGGAAGCACCCTTCTGGGCCGCAGGCATGAACATTGGACGCGGTGACACCATGGCGGTCTGCGGAATAATGAATACCGGTGGAAACCTTGGGGGCATCATCAGTCTACCGATCATTGGATATCTCTCCGGACTGCAGGCTTGGCGTGTCTGTTTCCTTATTGGCGGAGCACTGGCGATTCTGAGCGCTGCCTGTTGGCTGTGGATCACGATAATCTCCCCCACGGGCAGCGTCGAACCGTTGCCCCGGTCCGGAGAGATCTCGGCTCGCGTCCCCTCCGAAATTATCGCGGGTTAGACCTTTGGCGCGCGGTTCTATGAGAATCGAAGGCCCTTTGGACGCGAGTGACCCGTCAGTCGCTTTTTGGATCGCGGTGCGCTTTGGATGCGGAATCTTTAGCTGAAGCGGGCCGCGTTTGCCGGGGCATATCTTGATAGTTACACTCATTTCGTGAAACTCAAGGATCAGGTCGTTCTCGTAACAGGGGGTAATTCTGGCATCGGCCGCGCGATTGCCTTGGCCTCCGCGGCCGAAGGAGCTCGGGTGTTCATCACGGGACGCGACCCGGCCAAGGGCGCGCGAGTACTTGCCGAGCTACGTTCGGCAGGCGGCGATGCGGCATTCTTGGCCGCGGATCTCGCCGATGAGCAACAGGCGGCCGATCTCGTAGGCGCCGTCGCGAGGCAATTCGGGCGGCTCAATGTGGTAGTGAACAACGCGGGCTCTGGTGCCCTTCGTACACCGGTATGCGCGGAAGATCCGCCCGGCGAGCGGTTGCGGAAGGTGATGAGCGTAAACCTTGGCGCTGCATACAACGTCGCGGCTCATTCGCTTCCGGTTATTAAGTCCGGCGGCGGGGGTTCCATCGTGAATATTTCTTCGACCAGCGCTATGCACGGCACCTGGGGCACTTACGGTATTGCTAAGGCCGCGATTGAGGCGCTCACCCGCGCGCTCGCCGTCCAGGGGGCGCCCGACGGGATTCGCGCCAACGCAGTCTCGCCGGGCTGGGTCGCAAGCGAGGCTGCGAGTGGCCACGCGGATGTGGACCAAATGGCCTCGCTCTTTGGCCGAATGGGTCGGCCCGAGGAGATTGCTCGTGTAGTCATTTTTCTAGCGTCGACGGACGCGAGCTTCATAACCGGCCAGACGCTCATCGTTGATGGTGGTCTTACGATCACTGACTATCCGTCTCAGCCCTGGCTTGATGCGGTTGGAGCATGGCGACTGTTTCCCCACCTCCGTCCTAAGTAGTGTCCCATCAAAGTAGCACTCTGAGCCTGCCCCGGAAGTAGGCTAACGGGGCGCGCGTTAGCGGGCGTATCATCCCCACGGGTTCGATGGCGGTCGGAGGATCGGGGTGAACGGAGGGCGAGCGTTCATCGAGTCCGCATTTTGAGCTGCTCAACGAGGACCGCATCTCGCAAAGCGCCTATGAGCTCTACAATGCGCGGTTGGCGTGGCATAGTCCGGACGACAAGTGGCAGCTCGGCGTGTGGGACAAGAACATCACCAATCGCTTCTATCTCACCAGTGCCTACGACCTGCAGTCGCTCGGCTTCGATTATCTGCACCGGGGCCTGCCACGCGAATTCGGAGGTGACGTCTCGTATCGTTTCTGACTCGGGGGGGAGTTCAGGTCCGTGAGCAGCTCGAGCGCGAGCCCGCAGCCAAGCTACGTATCGGGTGCGAGCACCCGGCCGCTGATGTATCGCTGCGTCGATGAGGTCCTGAAGCATGCGTGCGCGAGCGCCCCCGAGCGGCCCGCGCTCCTGGTGCCCTTCCAGGCGACCCGCTTGAGCTTCGCGCAGCTCGATGCCGAGGTCGAAGCGGTGGCGCGCGGCTTGGCCACGCTCGGGCTCGAGCGCGGCGATCGTCTCGGGATCTGGTCGCCGAATCGCCTGGAGTGGATCCTGACGCTGTTCGCTGCGGCCCGCCTCGGCCTCGTGCTCGTCAACGTCAACCCCGCCTACCGCAGCGGCGAGCTGGAGTTCGCGCTGCGGCTCACCGGATGCCGCGCGCTCGTGTTTCCGGCGCGTCACAAGGGGAGCGACTACGCCGGCATGCTGCGCGAGCTGCTGCCGGACCTGGCGCATGCATCGCCCGGTCATCTCACGACGGAGGTCTTTCCGGCCTTGCGGGTGCTGATCCAGCTCGGTCCCGAGCCGCCGCTCGCGAGCGCGCTGTCCTTCGATGAGGTCAAGGCGGTCGGTCGTGCGACGCCGCTGAGCGGGGAGAGGGTCCGCCACGATCCCGACGAGGTGTTCAATATCCAGTTCACGAGCGGCACCACCGGCACCCCGAAGGGCGCGGCCCTCACGCATTTCAACATCGTCAACAACGGCTTCTTCGTCGGCGAGGGTATGCGCCTCGGCGCCGAGGATCGCGTGTGCATTCCGGTGCCCCTCTATCACTGCTTCGGAATGGTCCTCGGCGTGCTCGCCGCCATGACGCACGGCGCGGCGAGCGTCCTGCCCGGGGAGGGATTCGATGCGCTCACGGTGCTCGAGACCGTATTGCACGAGCGCTGCACCGCGTTGCACGGCGTGCCCACCATGTTCATTGCCGAGCTCGAGCATCCGCGCTTTCGCGAGTTCGATCTGTCCTCGCTGCGCACCGGCATCATGGCCGGCTCACCGTGCCCGATCGCGGTCATGCGCCGGGTGGTCGCGGAGATGCACATGCCGGAGGTGACGATCTGCTACGGCATGACCGAGACCAGCCCGGTCAGCTTTCAGACCCATGCGGATGATCCGCTCGAGCGGCGGGTGAGCACCGTCGGCCGGGTCCATCCGCACGTCGAAGTCAAGATCGTCGATCGCGAGGGCCGCGTTGTGCCCCTGGGCGTCGCCGGCGAGATCCTGACTCGCGGCTATAGTGTGATGCGCGGCTACTGGGACGATGAGGTCCGCACGCGCGAGGTGATCGATGCGGCCCGCTGGATGCACACCGGGGATCTCGGCGTGCTCGACGAGGAGGGCTACTGCAACATCGTCGGTCGAGTGAAGGACATGATCATCCGCGGCGGCGAGAACGTCTCGCCGCGCGAGATCGAGGAGTTTCTCTATCGGCATCCGGCCGTGCTCGAGGTCGCGGTCATCGGCCTGCCGGATCCCAAATACGGCGAGGTGGTGTGCGCGTGCATCCGGCTGCGCCCCGGCGCGAGCGCGACGGTTGTGGACATCCAGGACTTCTGCCGTGAACGGATCGCGCACTACAAAGTGCCGAAGCACGTGCGTTTTCTCGACAGCTTCCCGATGACGGTCAGCGGCAAGATCCAGAAGTACCTCTTGCGCGAGATGCTGTGCGAGGAGCTCGAGCTGTCGGAGGAGCGACACGCATGATGGGCCGGCCCTGGCGCCCGACGAGGTGCTCGTGCTCGGTGCCTTGAACCCTGCGATGACCTCCGAGCGATGGGCCGCGGGTCTGAGCCTACGCAGCCTCCCCGGCGGCTCTCATCGCTCGCAAAAACGGGGCCTGCTTCAGCTTCATCGCAACCTCTTTCCACAGCGCCTCGTAGATCTGACTGGACGCGCTCTGGGGCGCATACGCCGGTAGGGGTGCTCTGCGCAGAGTCATTTTCTCGATCTCGCTGCGGTAAGGTACCTCGGTAGCGAGAAGTCCAGGAAAATGAGCGCGTGTGTTCTCAATCATCTCCTGGTGCAACAACTTGCGCCGATCCACCATTGAGAAGAAGGGCACCAGGGTCATGTCGTTCCACCGGTTCGCCATCAGAAAATCTCGCAGCTGCGTCAACATACGTAACGACAACGGTGTCGGAATGATGGGCACGATCACCGCATCAGCAGCGCGAAGCACATTCTCCGAAAGCAGCGAGATGCCCGGAGGGCAGTCCATGAACATCACTTCGTAGACATCGCGCAGCGCACGGCTCATCTTCAATAGGCGCTCCGTGGGGCTCTTGCGCGCGCTCAGGTGCAGGTCGAAATGGCGGTATGAGAAGTCCGACGCAATGACGTCGAGGTTGTCGTACCCGCTCGGAACTGGTAGTTCGGGTAAATCCCGCGCTCCGGCGACGAGCTTCTTGGCCGATACGCGTTCCCAGGGCTTGCACCGCAGTGTGTAGGTCGCCGCGCCCTGCGCATCGAGGTCCCAGAGGAGCGTGCGACGTCCCCCTGCGGCACAGAGATATGCCAAGTTGACGGCCGTCGTCGTCTTGCCGACTCCGCCTTTAATGTTCGTGATGGCAATGATCTTCATTGCGCGAGCGTATTCTCACATAAATCGGACGGTTTAGCTCGTTCGCTGTGGGGTGCATGGGCCGGTTTTCAGGGCTCGGTCTCACCGGGTGTGCCTTCGGTTGCGGAACGGTCAGGTGTGGTAGTACATCTGCGCCGGCTCGTCGGCCGTCCCTAAGTCGGGGGCGGAGGATCCGGGGTTGAGATCAATTCCGCGGTATTCGCCGCGGAAGAAGACCAGCGGTCGATAGGGCTCGATTCCGCGATGAGTCTCATCCACCCGAGCCGTGACGAGCCAGTGGTCTCCCCCGTCCAGCACCTGGTGCCGGACGCACAGCAGGGCGGACAAGGCTCCCTGCAGCCTCCGGAAGTTTCCGGAAGCGACGAAGCGAAACGGCGGCGGTCTGGGGTCTTTCCACCCGCCGGCGAAGTAGGTCGACAGCGCCTGCTGGTCATGGCGCAGGAAGTTGATGGAGTAGTGCGTGGCACGATGCAGGAGGTTCGAGAATCGCGCCTTCTTGCCGGGGCAGAACAACACCAGCATCGGATCGAGCGACAGCGAGGAGACCGCATTCGCGGTCATGGCGTGCACCCGGTCATCGACCTCGGTCGCGATCACGGCGACGCCCGTGGCGAAGAACCCGAGTGCCTCGCGAAACTCTTTTTGTTGCAGAGTCATGCGACGCCCGCGCTCAGGCGCTCGCCGCCGCGAAGGCTTCGTCTCGGCCCTCGCGCACGAATTGGCGCACCCGCTCGGCCTGGGCCTGGATCTGTGCCTGGTGGCCGGCCACCAGCGCGCCCGCCATGCGCACCGGGTCACCGAAGAAGAACCGCTCGTAGAGAACCTGTCGCGTCGCGAAGGCGGACATCGAGGCGTCCCAGGCGAGCCGGAAAAGAGGGATGCGATCGAAGGCCTCGGCACGCGCCGCCTGGTAGTAGTGCTTGATGTCGCCCGCGAGCGGACCTTTCAGGTCCTTCTCGACCGGCATGGCGACCAGACCCGAAGCGCCGATCTGCTGGATGATTTCCACCATGCGCGGGTAGAGGCGTGGGAAGAGGTTACGGGCCGCGTCGAGCGGGTTCCAGGCAGGACGCATGACGCCCCATTCGTCGAGTGCCGCATCCGCTTCGGCGGCGCGCAGGAAGGCCTTCATCGTCTCCATGCTGACCCACAGCTCGGCGAGTTTCTCGTGGATATGCTGAAACCCCTCGGCGCCGATCGTATCGACCAGCAGGTGCGCGAGCCCCAGCATGAATTCTGCCTTTGCGATGTTCTTGACCACGACCTGATGGGTCATGTGCACGACGGCGCCGGTACGCGCGTACGCCTGATTGCAACGCAGGACATCGCGATACAAAAACACGCTCTCCCATGGAACGAATACGTCATCGAAGATCACCACCGCATCCATTTCCTCGAAACGCGAGCCGAGGGGGTGATCGAAATGACTGCGTCCGTAATCGACGCTCTCGCGGCAGATGAAGCGCAGGCCCGGCGTGTTGCTCGGGATCGAGAAACCGAACGCGTAAGGAGCGTCCTCCTCACCCGCCTTCAGCACGGTGGACGGGAACACCATGATTTCATCGCTGATCGGCAGCGTTGCCAGCATGCGGCAACCGCGAATCACGATGCCGGCATCGGTTTCCTCCTTGACTCGCGCGGCAAGAAAGGGATCCGCCTGTTTGGCAAGACTCACGGAGCGATTGGCCTGCGGCGGAATCAGTGTATGCGTCAGGCATAGATCGTTCTCGCGCAGGTACTCGTGATAGCGGATCGCATTCTCGCCAAAACGCGGATCTGCCTCGGCCAGAAACCGCGCTCCCGCCGCGTATCCCGACATGGCCCGATTGATGTAGTCCGGGACCCGTCCCATCATGCCGTGGGTGTAATCTTCCCAGACCTTCATCGCATCCGTGATGCTGTGAAGCTCCTCATGGGTTTTGGGAATCATGAACGAGCGCGCCACCCGGTGGCTCGAGCTCGGCGAGGTGAACAGCGTGGTGTCCGCATGCTGCCACTGCAAATCGTACAATGCGGCGAGCGTTTGCACGCCACGCCTCAAGGCCGGGTGCGTCGTCACATCCTTGACCTGCTCGCCCTCATACCAGAGGTTCGGCGGGTTTTCCTGGAGCCGCTTCAGCACCTCGGGTCCGCGACGTGCGCCGGTCGTGCTCGTCACGGTCCTAACGGATGAGGCGTGGCTCATGGGGACTCCCGGGAAAGTGGTTGGAGGACGCTCGGATCATCTTACTGAAGAGAGCATGGCAACGTGAGCAAGCTCGAATGGCGAACCATACTGCTTCAGCGCTCCGCCGATTTGCGCGCCGAGGCCGCGCGAGGCGTCGCGAGCGCGTCGATCACCTCATCCAGTACGGCGTATAGGCGCCCGCAAGCCTCAGCGCCCAGGCAGGATTCGATCTGCCGGTAGGTTGCGTTGATCCTCGGGGCCATGCGCGCCGCGAGATCGCGGCTACGGCGTGTGAGCGAAACTCGAACTCGCCGCTGATCAGAGCCGAGCCGCTCGCGGGTCACGAGATCCATGCTCCCCATGCGCGAGAGCACGCCCGCGAGGCTCGGGCTCGAGATCTGGCACCGTGCGCTGATCTCGCGAGACTCCAGCGGCCCGGTCTCGAGCAGCACGCGGATGACTCGCCATTGCTGCTCGGTGATGCCGTGCTGATTCAAGTGCGGCCGGAACCTCGCGATGACTTGCTCACGCGCCTCGAGCAACAGAAGCGGGAGATTGCGGTTGGTGAGCTTTGCGGGGCGGCGGTCATGCTGTTTGATATCCGCGGCGGGCATTTGCTAATATATTAGTGAATTTCCGAAGGACTGGCCAGGGTCGCATGTTGCCGAGCACGGGTTTGTCCTCGATCGCCATCGACGTATCCCCGTTTCGGCTGACGGGCACCGTGTATGGGGCGCTTCTCAATCAGCGGTCGGCGCTTGCGGTCCTCGGGGATTCGGTCAACCGCTTGCCCTATAAAGCACCGCCGCGCTGGCCCGTGCTCTACCTCAAGCCGCGCAACACGTTGGCCGGACCGGGTGATCCGGTCGTCATTCCGCAGGATTGCGCCGAGCTCGAGGTCGCGGCCTGCCTGGGAGCCGTCATCGGTCGAACCGCCTGCCGGGTGCGCGCGGCCGATGCGCTCGACTTCATTGCGGGGTATTTGATCGTCAATGACGTGAGCGTGCCCCACGAGAACTATTACCGGCCTGCAGTGCGCGAGAAGGCGAGGGACGGTTTTTGCCCGATGGGTCCCCGGGTGACGCCGCGCGAGGAAATTCCGGATCCTGGATGCATCGACTCGCGCACCTTCATCGACGGGGAGCTCGTGCAGAGCGCCAGCACCCGCGATCTCGTGCGTCCTCTCGAGCAGCTGCTCGCGGAAATCACGGATTTCATGACGCTGCTCGCCGGCGACGTCCTGTGCCTGGGCGCAGCGGCGCCGGCGCCCAGGGTACGCTGCGCGCAGACCGTGACGATCGAGATGGCGGGCCTCGGCCGGCTCACGAACCGGTTCATCGCCCAATGATGCGCGCCCGCGTGGCCTATGCGGGCGCGATCCATGAGGCGACCCCGATGGGGCCCGTCGGCGCCCTGCGCTTGGCGGACGGTCGGGTGATCGCGGAAGACCAGGCGATCTGGTTGCCCCCCTTCGAGGTCGGAACGATCATCGCGCTTGGCCTTAACTACGCGGATCATGCGAAGGAGATGGCGTTCAAGGCGCAAGAGGAGCCGCTCGTATTCCTCAAAGGACCCGGTGCGCTGCTCGGACATCGGGGCTACACGCGCCGGCCCGCCGAGGCGATGTTCATGCACTACGAATGCGAGCTGGCCGTGATTATCGGACGCTCGGCCCAGCGAGTTTCGCGATCGCGCGCGATGCAACATGTTGCGGGTTACTGCATTGCCAACGATTACGCCGTACGCGATTACCTGGAGAATTGGTACCGGCCCAACCTGCGCGCCAAGAATCGCGATGGTGCCACCGTTCTGGGTCCCTGGTTCGTGGACGCGGCGGATGTGAGAAACCCCGGCGACCTGGGATTGCGGACCTTCGTCAATGGGGCCCTCGCTCAGCAGGGCAATACCCGCGACCTCCTCTTCGATGTTCCGTTCCTGATCGAGTACCTCAGTGCCTTCATGACCCTTCTGGCGGGCGATGTGATCCTGACCGGTACGCCCCAAGGCGTGAGGAATGTCATGCCGGGCGATGAGGTGGTTTGCGAAATCGACGGCCTGGGACGCCAGGTCAACTGGATCGCCGCCGATGAGGTCTATGGCCGTTAGGCCGGAGGAACGCTGACATGCGGCTCGAGCACCTGATCAACGGCCAGGATACCCCGGGCGAACGCTACTTCGAGACGCTCAATCCCGCGACCCAGGAGGTCCTGGCTGAAGTCGCTCGGGGCGGTGCGGCGGAAGTCGACGCGGCCGTGGCGGCAGCGAAGGCGGCTTTTCCTGCGTGGGCAAGCCGCCCTGCGACCGAGCGTGCGGCGCTCTTGAGAAAACTTGGGGACCTCATCGCGCGTCATGCGCCCGACATCGCGCGGATCGAGACGCAGGACACCGGCCAGGTGATTGCACAGACCGGCAAGCAGCTGATACCGCGATCGGCCGACAACTTCTACTACTTCGCGGAGATGTGCGTGCGGGTCGACGGCCACACCTATCCCACGCCCACGCACCTGAATTACACGCTGTTCCATCCGGTCGGCGTGTGCGCGCTGATCTCGCCCTGGAACGTGCCGTTCATGACCTCGACCTGGAAGGTGGCGCCGGCGCTCGCGTTCGGCAACACCGCGATCCTCAAGATGAGCGAATTGTCGCCGCTGACGGCCACCCGCCTCGGGCAGCTCGCGCGAGAGGCCGGAATTCCGGCCGGGGTGCTCAACATCGTGCATGGCTTTGGCACCGAGGTGGGTGAGCCGCTTTGCCGGCACCCCGACGTTCGAGCGATCTCCTTTACCGGATCTACGGTCACGGGCAACCGGATCGTCAAAGGGGCAGGTCTCAAGAAATTCTCGATGGAGCTCGGTGGCAAGAGCCCCTTTGTGATCTTTGAGGATGCGGATCTCCCGCGCGCTCTCGACGCCGCCGTCTTCATGGTCTTCTCCAACAATGGCGAGCGCTGCACCGCCGGATCCAGGATCCTCGTGCAGCAATCGATCTACCCGCAATTCGTGCACCGATTCGCCGAGCGGGCGCAGCGCCTGCGCGTCGGAGACCCGCTCGATGAGAGCACCATCATCGGGCCCTTGATCAGTGCAGCGCACCGCGACAAGGTCCTGCGCTATATCGAGCTGGGACCGAAGGAAGGCGCAACGCTCGTTTGCGGGGGTCCGGACGCGCCCTCGCTTCCCGCAGCGCTCAACCAAGGAAATTTCGTCCGACCCACCGTCTTTGCGGATGTCGGCAACCGCATGCGGATCGCGCAGGAGGAGATTTTCGGGCCGGTGGCGTGCCTGATCCCCTTCACCGACGAGGCGGATGCGATTGCCCAGGCCAACGACATTCCTTATGGGCTCAGCAGCTATGTCTGGAGTGAGAATATCGGACGCGCGCATCGGGTCGCGGCCGCGATCGAGGCGGGCATGTGCTTCATCAACAGTCAAAACGTGCGCGACCTGCGCCAGCCGTTTGGCGGCACCAAAGCGTCGGGAACGGGGCGCGAGGGGGGCACGTGGAGCTACGAGGTGTTCCTCGAGCCTAAGAACATCTGCGTGAGCCTCGGCTCGCACCCCATCCCGCACTGGGGTAGCTGACGGTGAGTTTGTATCAGCTGCAGAAATTCTTGTTCGATCTGAATCGCAATCCCGACGTGCAGGCGCGGGCGCGCACCCAGATCGGCGGGGTCCTGGCGGGCTACGAGCTGAGCGCGGAGGAGCGCCAGGCGATCGAGACCGGGGACATCGGGTTGATCTACGTCCTGGGCGCGAACGGCCAGCTGCTCATGCATTACGCCGCCTTCCTCGGGGTGGCCTGGCCCGACTATATCGCGGCCCTGCGGGCCGGCATCGAGAAACATGGCCCGGTGCGCGCGGGCGTCTACGCGATGACCACCCGCCTCACCGATAAGCCGGCGAACCTATGAGTCTGGTGTTCGCCGCCATCTGCAGCCACGCGCCCGGCATTACCGGCCGCACCCGCTGGGCGGAGCCCGGCGTCGCCGAGGAGCTGCACGCGGCCTTTCGGGACCTGGGTGAGCGCCTGGCGGCCAGCCGACCGGATGCGCTCATCGTGGTGGCGGCGGAACATTTCGCCAACTTCTTCATGAACAACATGCCCTCCTTCGCGGTCGGTATGGCGGAGCACTACGAAGGACCGATCGAGGATCCCACATGGCTCGGGATTGAGCGAACCCGAATTCCCGGCAATCCCGGGCTTTCGAAGCGGCTGATCACCGAGATGATGAACACGGTCGATCTCGCCTTTGCCGAAGAATGGAAATTCGACCATGGCATCATGGTGCCGCTGCACTTTCTCACGCCGCGGTACGACCTGCCGATCGTACCGGTGAACATCAATTGCCAGGGCCCGCCGCTCGCGCCGCTGCACCGTGTTTGGGTCTTCGGAGAGGCGATGCGGCGCGCGGCAGAGGCTGTACCGGAGCGCATCGCGGTGATCGGCACCGGCGGCATCTCGCATTGGCCGGCGACCCCGGACTCTGGAAAGATCAATGAGCCCTGGGACCGGCAGCTCCTGCAGCGTTGGGCCGACAATGACCGGGCGGCGCTTCTCTCGTACAGCGATGAGGCGACGTATCGCGATGCGGGTCAGGGCGGATTCGAGATACGCACGTTCATCAGCATTGCGGCGGCCGCGAAAGGCCGCGGGACGATCCATTACTTCCGACCGATCACGATCTTCGCGGTCGGGTGCACGATCGGCACCATGAGCATCGGAGCCGCGTAGATGTCGCACATGACCCTGGAATACAGCGGCAATCTTCGACAGAGCGGCCAATTCGGTACGCTCTGCCACGCCCTGGCGCGATTCATGGTCGAGATGCGAAGCGGGAGCGAGCCCGTATTCCCCGCGGGCGGTGTGCGCGTGCGCGCGATCCCGTGCGACGATTATTGCATCGCCGACGGCAGCCTCGCCGATGCGGCATTCGTGCACGCCAACCTGAAGATCGGCGCCGGGCGCACTCCCGCGGTCAAACAGGCGGTCTGCGAGGGCTTGTTCGAGATCATGAAAGCGCATTTCGCGCAGCAGTTCGCGAGTCGCGGCTTGGCCCTGTCCCTCGAGCTCAACGAGTTCAGTGAGGCAGGCACGCTCAAGCACAACAATCTTCACGCTCGCTTCAAGAGAGTCTAGGGGTCATCGCTCGCATGCTATCGCCGGAGCTCATCCAGACGCTCGCCCGCCAGCTCTACGAGGCACGGAGGAGCCGCACACAACTGCGCCACTTCTCGAAGACCCATCCCGGCATGACCATCGAGGACGGTTACGCGGTCCAACGCGAATGGGTGAAGCTGGAAATCGCCGACGGCAGGCGGATCCTCGGACGCAAGATCGGATTGACCTCTCGCGCCATGCAGATTTCCTCGCAGATCACCGAGCCCGACTACGCGCCGCTCATGGATGACATGTTCTTCGAGACGGGGCGCGACATCGCGATCGACCTGTTCATCGCTCCGCGGATCGAAGTCGAGCTGGCGTTTATCCTGCGCGAGCCTCTCAAGGGCCCCGGCGTGACCTTGTTCGACGTGTTGAAGGCGACCGACTACCTCACGCCGGCGCTTGAGATCATCGATGCACGCATCGAGCAATTCGATCGCGACACTCGCGAGCCGCGCAGGGTATTTGACACCATCTCGGATTTCGCAGCCAACGCGGGCGTCGTGGTGGGCGGGCGGCCTGTGAAACCGGACTCGGTCGATCCGCGCTGGATCGGTGCGATGTTGTACAAGAACGGGGTCATCGAGGAGACCGGCCTGGCCGCCGGCGTGCTCAATCATCCCGCGATGGGCGTCGCGTGGCTCGCCAACAAGCTGGCGCCCACGGGCGAGGATTTACGTGCCGGGGATTTCGTGCTGGCCGGCTCATTCACGCGGCCGATCAATGCGGTGCGTGGCGATGTCATCCAGGCCGATTATGGCCCGCTCGGTTGCGTGTCGATGCGTTTCATCTGAAGGGATCTCGCGATGGATAATGCCGGCCGATGCGTTCAAGCGGGCCCTTCGGGAGGGCGATTTGCGGCGCTGCTCATCAAGGCGGCGAAGGAGCTGAGGCAGTCATTTGATCGGGCCGGGTCCTCATCAAACGCGCCCTGAGGGCCTTGAGCTTGGCCAACGGATGATGACGTGAGCGTCGGATCTCGGCCGCGGAAAAATCGACAAAGTCGCCGGACGGCTGCAGATCGCTCAGATTTCTTGCCATCCAGTTGAGCAGCGCCGCGATGTCCTCATCCGAGAGCGGTGATTGTGCGACCCCGGGCACCCTGATGAGGTATTCGCGTCCTTCGGACGATCTCGACAAGAGGACGAGCGAGCGGCGTATCGAAGGGACCCGGCCGGACTCACCGGAACCGTCCGCGAGATGGCAGCCCATGCAATGCAGCTGGAAATTGACGCTCGGTTGATACCCCCGCGCCGTGCTCGTGAGGGCGAGGGAGGTGAAGCCCACCGTCAAGGACGCAACGAGGGCACGCACTCGAGACTACCGGGCGGCACCCACGATCCGGGCCGTCGAGCAATGGTAGGGGATATTCGCCTTGGAGTTCCCCGAGCACCAGTTGTAATCGTTGGATTTTCCCGGCTGAAAGAGCGAAGAGTCGCCTTCGTTGCGATTGCAGAAGCAGCGCCCGCACGAGCTCTTGCCGCAGCAGTCGTTGTACGAGATCACGTAGTCCATGTTATCGCCCGGGTTGTGGCAAGTGCCGATCCAGGTGATCAGCGACATGTCGGTGCCCGGCGGGCACATCGACTGCGATCCGCCGCAGCATCCGCACAGGAATCCGTCGATCGCGCAATGTCGCCAGTATTCGCAGGTCGAAGGATCGCCGGGATCGGCCGGGCCGCTCGCGGGTGTTGGCCCGCCCGGCTTGGTTTCCGCACCGCGCGCTACGGGCAGCAGCGGGACCATCCCCGCACCCAGGAGCAGCGAGCCGAGGCCGGCGAGCACGCTGCGCCGCGACGTGCGCCGTGCGAGCGAGCGCGCCGAGCTCTCGAACAACACGTCCAGCCATTTCATGATACCGCCCTCGACTGTTCTTCGAATCCGCCTCAGGCGGCCCGATTCTGCGCCGCTGCCTCGAAGTAATCCTGAATCGAGGCGAAGCCCAACCGCTTCGCCTCGAAAAGGCTCTCCAGATGCTCGCGGGAATTGACGATGCCCCGCGCCCGCAACACGCCCTGGGCGTCGATCAGCACCGCATAGGGCAGCCGGCTCACCTGGTAGGCCAGGCCGAGCGAGGCAGAGAGCACATACGGAAAGCCCGTCAAGCGATGAGCGGCGACATACTCGCGGTGCGCCGCCGGCTCCCCATCGCTCGCGAGCACGAAATCGAGCCAATCGCCCTCGGAGACGCGGCTGGCTTTGAGCACGGGCAGCAGCGCCTTGCACACCGGACAGGTCGGCGATACGAACACCACGAGTGTGGCGCGCGTGTCGGTGCGAGGCGCGCCCAAGCCGAGGGAGCGATTCTCGAGATCCTGAACGGCGATCGTCGGCACGAGCTCGCCCACTTTGAGGCCCTTGGCGAGCATCAGCGCGCCCGCCGGGGCGATGCGCTCGTGCAAAACTCCGAGCTGGCGCACGACCGCCAACAGCGCAACGCACAGGCAAACGACGATCACCCAGAGAATGCCGTTGGAGAGGGCCAGTGCGGTCATGACGCACGCTTCCTCAAGAGCGCGGCTTGCGGCGCGACATCGCCGAGGAGCCGATCGAGCGCGCCATAGAGCGCGATGCATGCGACGCTGCCGCCTGCGACGGTGAGAACATCTGCGCCGACGAGGGCGCGAGCGGTCCACGGCAGCGCGACCGCCATGGAGGCGAGTGCAAGCAAGAGATTGCGCCCTACCATCCAGGCGGCGATGGGCCGGCGCCCGCCGGCGGCGGCGCAACCACAGTCGAGGTCGCGCCGTTGGCGGGCGAGATTGACGGTCATGACTGCCGCGTAGGCGAGGAGAAGTCCCGCCGCTCCCAGCGCGGCCCCGCGGCGCGCCGCCGGCCAGGGCAGGGCGAGTGCCAGGGCGAGCTCCGCACACGGGACGCTCCACGCCAGGCGTCGAGCGCACCCCTCGGGTATGACTCGATAGGCCTCGAGCACCCGCGTGAATCGCCCGACATCTCGAAACTTGTGGAATGCCGCCGTCGCGAACAACAGCGCGAGGCCGGCGGTGAGCAGGGCTCCAAGCGCGGGATCGATCATGGCGGCGTGACCAGGACCGTTGGAGTGGTGCCGAGATGATCGACGGATCGCAGCCATCGGCCGCTCGCCGCCTCGTAGATGTCGAGGTTCGGTGCATCGATGCAAATACTGAACAGGAGCGGGCGGCCGTCGCTCGAGATCTGAATCGCGCTCGACAGGTTCTTCAGGGCGATCTGCTGTACGCGCGCGTGCGCCGCCACATCGAATACCCACACATCCTTGCCGGGATCTTTGTGAGTCGACAATGCGCCGCGATGCATGACCGCGTAGAGCCGCGAGCTGCTCGCGCTCTGGGCGAACGGCTGGACACCGCCCGGGCGCCAGCCGGCCTTGCGCTCCGCGTCCGAGGCGAGCCACCAGCCCGCCCCGGCGCTCGCCCGCTGAGCGTCGGCGTCGATCGGATAGACCCGCCCGTCAAATGAGACGAAGTACCAGGTTCGGCCGATGCGCACGGCCTTCTCGGCCACGGGATCGGCACCCATGCCGAGCAGGGGCTCGGTGCGCTTCTGGCGCGCGACGCCCGCGTCATTGAGCGACATCAGCAGCAGCGAGCCGTCGCCACATACACTGAAGAATGAGCGGGCGCCCGTGGGATACACCAGCGCGCAGCCCGGCGTCTCGATCTCACGCACGAATTTGCGGGTCTTTGTATCGATCACCGCGAGCGATTGTCCGGGGTTGAAATTGTAGATCAGCAAGAAGCGCTCATCGTCGGTCAACGCGGCATTGCTGATCATCGGGAGGTTCGAGGAGCGCTTCGGCGGCATCGCGATTTCGCTTAGGACGTCGAGCGTGGCCGGATCGTAAAGCGTGACGACGTCGGTGCGCGTACCGCGCGTACCTCGCGAGAAATAGGTCTCGGGCGAATAGATGAGAGCACCGTCGCGCGACAGCACCACGTGCTCGAAGCCATAGCCGGTGCTCAAGGTCCCGAGGTATCGGCCCGTGTCCCCATCGATCAGATAGGCCATGCCGTCGGCCATGTGCGGGAACACGAAATCGTTGATCCAGACCCAGTGCTTGGACGGCGGGGTTGAGAGCGTCGCCGAGGCGGGTCCGCGGCCCGTTTCGGCCGGCAGCTCCGCGCGTACGGCGGCCGCGGCCAGGAGCAGCGCGACGAGCGCAGCCCAGCTTCCCTTGCCCGCGCCGGATGGTGCCAGCGGCTTCATATGGCCACGATCCAACCCATCGCCCCGCGCTCAGCCATGTGGCTCTGATGCGGGTGAAACATGTATCGACCGCGGCGTGGCAGGCGAAACTCCAAAATGACCCGTTCCGCGGGTCCCAGACTCACGATGTCCGTGTGCTCGTGAGGAGAGCTCGACGTGCCGGATCGATACACGTCGAAAGTTTGAGCATGCAGGTGGAACGACGCGATCGCGTCGGGTTCTGCCATATTGACCACGTAGATGCGAACCAGCTCTCCGGCCGGCACCTTGAGCGGAAAACGTTCGTAGTATCCGGCCATGCCGTTCCAGCCGTAAACATCGTTCTTGCCATCCCCGTCGGTATCGAAGGCACAGAGCGACAAGACGAATTCATGCGCCGCCGGTCTCGGCTCGAGAGGATCGACAATCATGACTCCATGCATTCCTTTGCCGATGTGGCGCGCGTAGGGCGGGACATGGCAGTGATAGGGATGTAATCCCACCGGTCCCGCCTCGAATTCATAAAAACGACTCTCGCCTTTTGCGACTCGCTCGAGTCCGTCCTCGGAGACGTCGTGAGCACCGTGAAAGTGAACGCTATGGGCGCAATTGCCGTGATTGGCCAAAACAACCCGGATGCGGTCGCCGAGGGTGGCGCGCACCAGCGGACCAGGAATCGTTCCACCATACGCCCACGCCGTGACGGTGTGTCCCTCCGCGACCTCGAGCGTCGTCTCGATCACCGACAGATCAAACTGGCGCACTTCGGTGCTGCGCGGTGTCCACGGGACCGGCGTGTGCAGCGCGTCTCGGCTTCCGGCGGTCACATAGCCGGGAGGCATGAATCTCGGCCCATACCCCTTCGCGGGTGATCCATCGCCCGTGCAATCGAGGTTGAGCAGGGGCAGGTCGGTGCCGTTCGAGCCTTTGGCGGAGCTCCGGTGGGGGCCGGGCCATGCCAGGAACAGCCCGAGCGCGCCGCCGATGCCGCCCAATCCGAACAGGTCGCGACGCCGCAGCGCCATCGCTCAACTCACTCCGCCGATCGAGACACCGAGCGCCAGGACCAGCAGATAGGCCGCCCCCGCGCCGAGCGCGATCCATCGGATCCGCGGAGTCAACTTCGAGCCGCCGAGGAACAGGTACACGAGCGGACCCAGGAACGGCAACGCCAATATCACGAACACCCAGACCCAGGTCATCGCCACGGAGGTATCGGTTCGCCGCCCGAGATCCCACAGAGCGAGGGTGGTCCACAGTACATAGAGAAGCAGCGGCAGCAAATAGGCATACAGCCCGAGAATCATCTGCAGGTTGCCAGGCAAGGTCACGTTCATCGCGAAGCTCCAGTCGAATGGGTCTCAGCTCAGCGCCTTCGGTCCGAGCGGGCCTCCGCCGAGCCAGAATCCAACCGCCAACGGCAGCAGCCACACCAGCAGTCCGCTCCACACGATGGCCAAGCGGGCTGCGCGCCTGAGCGTTCGAGCATCCCGCAGCAGGTACCAACCACCGCCCAGCCAGGGCACCAGGATCACGAACGCACTCCATCCGACACGCGCGGACTCATCGGATCGCTCGTAGAGATCCATCAAGGCGAGCGACGCCCAGGTCGCATACAACAAGAACGGCACGAGGTATAGATAGACCACGAACCAGATCTGGAAAAGCGTCGGGGGCGAGGAGACTGAGAATAACGAGGGCATTTCACGGCTCCGTGCGCAGGGCAATCCGATCGCTCGCTCCGCTGTTCTCAGCGGGCGTCGCGATCGAGTCGACGTCCAGCTGCAACCCCGCAAATACGTTGACTGCAGGACGAACCGGCGCGGCCGCCCCACCGGGCATATTGACTTGTGCCTCGGGCACCGGCCGTGTGCGGTAATCGCTCACGCTGAATTGACCCGCGCGTATCTGTGCAATCGCTCCGAAAAAGGTCATGTAGCCCGACAAGTCGGATGCCAAGGGTACGCGCAACCCAGCGCATCCGTTGAGCGTCTGCAATCCCCATGGGAGCGAGGTTCGAAAGACATTCTCGGAAAAGCAGTTGCCGATGGTACCGAAGCCCCCGGCCGCAAGATCCGCACGACCGGATCCGAGCACGGTATTGCGCCGAACGATGTGACCCGTCGCCGGCCAGTAGTGCCGGTCGACGATCGGAAGCACGACGATCCCGTTGTTCCGGCTGCGAATCACCAGGTTGCGCTCGACATGATTGTTATGCGTTCCCACCAACGCGATCCCGTTGCCGGTCAAGGTTTCTGTGGCATAGAAGCCGGCCGCCTCGTTGTCGAGTCCGCTGTCGCTCACCCGATTGCCGACGATGGTCGTGTCGCGCCCCGGCGGGTACAACTCGATATCGAACGTTGTGGTGGAAATACCGCTTCGATTGTGCTCGAAGCGCGAATTCAAGACGTACATGTCGCCGCTCGAATTCGTTCCGGAGTAGCCGAGGCCGCTGTAATTGCCGATCACGTCGTTCAGAACGACTCGACACGGAGCGCACTGGCCGACGTAGAAGGCCGAATCCGGCGACCCGCTCGCCAGCGAATGCTCGAATAATCCGTCGGTCGAGCCGAACGCGTAGATGCCGTAGTCGCCGTTGTTATAAGCGGTGAGGTAGGAGCCGCGAAAGCCCTTCACCGCGGTCCAAAAAAAACCGTTGAGCGTGTAATTTCGGGCGGTCATGTTCTCGACGGCCACGCCGTTGGCGCCCACCATGATGCCCGTGCCCAAATCGAACTTGCCGTCGAGTATGACGGCATTGCGATCCACGCCGCGCAGCGTCAAGCTCGGGGTCGTCACGAACACCGCCTCGTTGTACTCGCCTTTGTCGATCAGCACGAGGTCACCTGGATCTGCCGCATCGACCCCGTTCTGGATGGTCGGATAGTCCTGCGGAACGCGGCGCGTGACCCCGGTCGGCTTCTCGACCGTGGACAGAATCCCGCGGGCGCCGGAAGGCGGCGTGTATTGCACATCGCCCACGATGGCGACGCCGACCATGCCGACCTTGGCGTCCGGGGTCGCGTGAAAGCTGCAGTAAAACGGGTACACACCTGCCTTGCTGAGCACGATCTCGGTCATATCGCCCGGCCGCAGCTTGATGTTGCCGAAGCTCTTTTCGCTCGACCAGGACTTGTCGATGGCCAGGACGTTGTGGTCGTTTCGGCCGACGTTCATGAACACGATGGAGCCGCCCACGGGCACGTGCACGATGGCGGGGGAGAAGCTGTTGTCTGCCATCGATACGAGGACGGTGCCGGTGGGCTCGGCCTGGTGTTTACCGCAACCGCTGAGACCGGCACCCAGAACAAGCGCGGCGGCAATCGATGCACAGCGGAGTCGCCCCGTTCGTTCGGGCCCCATCGCCCCTCGTCGGCACGGCCGCCAGGCGCGTGCATGCTGATGTCGAGCATTCTCGCGGCGTCGGAACAAGCAGCCTCCCCGGATCTTTCCGCTAAAAGCTTGCGCGTATCTCCAGGCCGAGCGTGCGCGGTTGGTTCGTGACCAGACGCGGACGTCCGGGAGTCTCGGCCGCGATCGATCGGTTGTCGGCAAGATTTGCGGCGGTGTTCTCGAGATTCTTACCGACGAACGCGTACTCGACCTTGCCGTGGGCAAGTGCGATGCGCGCGTCGAGAAGATCATAGTGCGGCCGCAGGCGGGTTGCGGGGTTGGTCGCCGCCAGATTATTGGCGCTGAAGCTGTGCCCGACATAGGAGTAGTCGATCTCACTCACCAATTTATAGTCATCGGACAGCCGTGCGGTCCAGGTGCCCGACGTGTTGCCGGTCCAGTCGGGGACCTCGAACACATGCTCTCCCTCCTGGAGCGGCGAGAGTGCACCGCCGGGCTTGGTGATTCTCGCGTTTTGGTTGCCGACGCCCAGCGTGAGCTCGAGCGGATCGACCGGCAGCGCTCTCACCTCGATCTCGCCGCCCTTGCTGAAGGCGGCACCCGCGTTGGCTTTGTACTGAAAACCGCAGGGCAGAAGGATATTCTGCTGGATGTCCTTCCAGTCGATGTAGAAAATCGCCGCATCCACGGTCAGGCGATTATCGAACCATCCTGTCTTCGTGCCGAGCTCATAGCTCCACAGAGAGTCCGATCGGTAGGCGCGGGTCTCTTCGGCGTTGGTCCCGGCGGGCAGCTGACTGGCGCAAATCGCGGCGGGTACCGACGGCACGAGGCCGCCGGGCCTGAATCCTTTGGCGGCAGAGGCGTACACCATGTCGGCCGGTGTGATGCGATAATCGAGCTCGAGCTTCGGTGTCGTGCTGTTTTCCTTGGTCGTCGTCACGGCGTCGACGACCTTGGCCGGTCCTCCCGGCGCCTGGGTCACCGTGCCTTCCTGATAGCCGCCGGCGGTGGTCTTTACCTGGTTCCAGCGCAGACCGGCGGTCGCCTTCCACGCTTCCCAGAACTCGTAGGACACCTGGCCGAATACGGCCGGCTCCTCGATGTCGGTCTTGTAGTGGGTGCCGAAAATCTCGTCCGGATTGTTCGGATTCGGACAGATGATGCCGGCAGCGCACACCCCGGCCGCCGTTTGGATCGCGCCATAGCCCGGCGCGAGGGCCGGAGGATAATTCGAGGCAAACGGAATCGCACCGTGCAAGTCTGAATAGAACACGCCGGCGACGAACTGCACGGGTCCTTGCAACTGTGAGGCGAAGCGGATCTCCTGCACAAAGCGCTGATAGTCCTTTTCCTCGCTGATCGCGCTCGGAATCGGCCGCGGCAGCGCATAGGCTGGATTCAGTATCTGTCCCAACGGCAACAAGTCCGCCCAAATGAAGTCGGTTTCGTCCTCGGTCTCGACCACCTTGCGGCTGAAATACGAGGAAGAAGACACCAGCTCACCCACCCCCGTATTCCATTTGAAGTCGATGCTGTTGAGTTGCCAGTTATCGAACCCACCTTCCGGAATGTTGAAAAAACGTCCTTGAGTGAAGTTGGTGGGCACCAAGCGCGGCAAGACGATGGGCGGCGCGGAATAGCTGGGATACGGATAACCGATCGGCCCGGGGGCCGTCAGCACGTCGGCCATGAGAAAGCCGTTGTAGGTGCTCTTTTGTTGCAGCAGGCGCGGCGTCAGCGTCATGTCGTCGGTGAGCTTGATGATGAGCCCGATGGCCGCGCCATAATTCTTGACCTCGCCGACGTTGTCGGCCGTGGTCGTCGATGCGCCGGTGGTTTGCGGAAAGCAGCTCACGCCCGCGGTGGCCGGATCCGTGCAATAGCGGCGCTTGAAGTAGCCCGCCTGGTCATCGAGGAATGCCGATACGCGCAGCGCCGCCCGGTTGGTCACCAGAGGGAAATTACCGACGAAGTCGGCCGTGTAATTGGGCGCATTGGTGCGCGCCGTATCGGACATTCCGGCGTGTACGGTGACGCTCGATTCCGTGAAATCAGGGGTCTTGGTGATGACGCGCACCGTGCCGCCCATCGAGCGCGCCCCGTAGAGGGTGCCCTGCGGCCCGCGCAGCACTTCGATGTGATCGATGTCGAGAATCCGTGGATCGAGCGAATCGGGCAGCGGGGTCTCGTCCACATAGAAGCCGGTGACATTGTCGCCCGACACGCCGCGAATCGAGATCGTGCGCGCCGTGCTCATGCCGTCGCCCGTAAAGGCGAAACCCAGGTTAGGCACCTTCGTGCCGTAGTCGAAGAAATCCACCACCGCTTTCTCCTGCAGCGCCACGGCGCTGAAGGTGGTGATCGAGAGCGGCACGGTTTGCTGGCTCTCCGCGCGCTTTTGCGCAGTCACCGTGATCTCTTCGAGTTCCCCCACGGGCGTCGGCGCCGTGTCGGCGAGAGCGCACCAGGGGCTCAGTAAGGCCGCGATGCTCGTCCCGACGAGATACCTCTTCGTCATCCCCATGACCCCTCTCCCGATGTATCCTTCTAGTTCTGCTGCAGGGCAAGAATACCCCGTGGCGGCGCCTTTGAGCCAAGTTTGGCCTAAGATGGTGCGACACAGCTACCCGAAACGCGAAGTTTCGGGGCTCTCGGATGCCGACCCTTTGCGCGGAGTAAATAAGGTGAGGTTGCACGCCCCAAGTCCCGGCGCCGCCGGGTTTCCGGTGCCGGATCCTCGCGCAATCGTCACCGCCGACACCTTGGACGAGGCGACCGGTTTGGTGCAAGCGGCGATTTGCCCGCATCGTTTGAGCGTTCTGACTCCCCCCCGGAAGAGCTTGGCCTACTTATCTGCGCTGGACTTGGGTGCGTGCGGACTTGCGAGCCTGCAATACGGCTTCGATGTCGATATCGACGCCGGCTGTATCGAGGACTTCTACCTGGTCAAATGGACTTTGGCCGGTGAGGGGCGCCTGCAGTGCGGGGGCCGCAAGGCGATCACCTCGCTCAAGTCGCTCGTCATCACCGAGCCGACCGAACGCACGCAAATTCGCATGAGTGCCGAGTGCCATCATCTGACGGTGCGCGTTTCGCGCCGGGCGCTGCTGGCGACTCTGGCGGCCAAGCTCGGCCGCGCGCCGCATAAGGCCTTGCGATTCGATCTTGAGATACCGAGGGACAGCGACTTCGCGCGCGCCTGGTGCGAGCTCGTGGCTCACATCTGCCATGTTTCCACGACCGCGCCCGCCGCGATGGCGAGCGAAGATGTCCGCCGGCAGTATTCGCGAACCTTGATGGAAATCATGTTGAGTGCCGCCCCCCACAGCCACTCGAGCTCGCTCACGGAGTGCGCAAACCGCATCGCCGCCTGGCACGTGGGCCGTGCCCGCGATTATATCCACGAGCATCTCGCCGAGGATCTGTCGATTACCGACATCGCATCGGAGGTCGGCGTGACGCCGCGAACGCTGCAAAGCGGCTTTCGCAAGGCATTCAACCTGACTCCCGCGGAATATATCCGCAGGGCGCGGGTGAACGCTCTGCATCAGGCATTGCTCAGGGCCGAGGAGACAGCGCGGGTGTCCCATCTCATGATGGGGGTCGGCATCGTCAACTTCGGTCGCTACGCGCAGTATTATCGCGAGCAGCTGGGCGTCTCGCCCTCGACGACGCTCAAGCAGAAGGCGCAATGACGCGCCCATCTGAGAGATGCCGCCCTGCAGGGGCCCGCACGGCGCGATTATTTTCCGATCGTGTACTGCGCTTTCGCAAGCAGGCTCGCGATGCCGCACCCGCCCGACTATCGTGATGCTCTGGAACGCGGGACTGCCGCACTGCTCTCATTGCACGGGGACTTACCATGACCAGCTATACCCTGACGATTGACGGACGTTCGGTGTCGACGCCCACCACGTTTGATGTGTTGAATCCTGCCGACGGGAGCGTCGTTGCCGCCTGCCCCGAAGCCACCGTGAAGGATGTGGATGCAGCCGTCGCCGCGGCACGCAGCGCATTCCCCGCGTGGTCCGCTCTGGGCGATGCTGAGCGCGTTGCGAAGATCAGGGCGATCGCCGAATTGATCGAGCGGCACCATCAGGAGCTCTCGGAATTGATAACCCGCGAGCAGGGAAAGACACAGAGCGGACTTGGGGCGAATTTTGAGTTGGGTGGCGCCGTGGCGTGGTCGCGAGTCACCGCAGGGCTCGCCTTGCCCGAAGAGACCATCCAGGACGATGCGGCGGGTAAAATCACCGTGCATCGCAAACCTCTCGGTGTCGTCGGATCAATCACCCCCTGGAATTGGCCGCTGCTGATCGCCGTGTGGCACATCATGCCCGCGCTTCGCGTCGGGTGCACGGTGGTGATCAAGCCTTCTCCCTTCACGCCCTTGTCGACGTTGCGGTTGGTTGCGCTCATGAATGAGGTGCTGCCGCCCGGAGTGGTCAATGTCGTGACGGGGGGCGGCGATATCGGCACCCACATGTCCCGGCATGCGGGCATCGACAAGATGGTCTTCACGGGATCCATTCCTACCGGCCGGAAGATCATGGGCGCGTCGGCCGAGACGTTGAAGCGCGTGACACTGGAATTGGGTGGCAACGACGCCGGCGTCGTGCTGCCGGGCACGAACATCAAGCCGCTGCTCGAGAAGCTTTTCTGGGGGTGCTTCATCAATGCCGGGCAGACGTGCTCGGCGCTCAAGCGCCTGTATGTGCACGAGGATCAATACGAGGAGGTGGTGCGGGAATTCTCGGCGTACGTGTCGAAGATTCCGGTGGGCAACGGCCTCGACCCCACCAATTTGATCGGACCGGTATCGAACGAAGCGCAACGCGACAAGGTCGTGTCCCTGGTGGAGGAGGCGCGCAGCCGCGGCGCTCGCATCGTGACGGGCGGCGTCAAACCCTCGGCACGCGGATTCTTCTATCCGCTCACGGTGATCGCCGACGCCAGCGATGACATGCGGGTGGTGAAGGAAGAGCAATTCGGACCCGTGGTCCCCATTTTGAAATACTCGACCGTGGATGAGGCGATCGGGCGAGCGAACTCCTTGAACGTCGGACTGGGCGGCTCGGTGTGGGGCGACGATCCCAGCGTGGCTGCGCGCTATGCCGCGCGCCTGGAATGCGGCACGGCGTGGGTGAACCAGCACTCGACGTTGCATCCCCTGGCGCCGTTCGGCGGGGTGAAGAACTCGGGTATCGGTGTCGAGTTCAGCGTCGACGGTCTGAAGGAATACACGACCGTCCAGGTGCTCAACGTCGCGTTGTCGGGATAGTACCGCGGCGTGCATCGGAGACATGCACACTCCTTCCTCAGAGCCTCGCGCGTCGGTCTTCTACGACTACAAGATCCATCCTTATCGTCGTCCCGACGAGATGCACGGCAAACGGCCGGCAAGGCCGGTCGCGATCGTGGGCGCGGGGCCGATCGGCCTGGCGACGGCCCTGGATCTTGCGAGATTCGGTGTACCGAGCGTCGTGCTCGAAGAGGATTTGCAAGTCTCCGAGGGAAGCCGCGCCATCGTATTGACGCGCCGCTCGCTCGAGATCCTCGAGCAGATCGGCGTCGAGAAGCCGTTCATCGAGAAAGGTCTGCCCTGGTCGCAAGGCCGCTCGTTCTATAGAGGGCAAGAGATCTACAAGATGTTGATGCCCTACGAAGCCGACGACCGGTACTTGCCCGGCCTCAACATTCAACAGCAGTACATCGAAGAATACCTGCTCCGCTATTGCGAACGAGAGACCCTCATCGACCTTCGCTGGGGGCAGCGGGTGGTCGCCCTCGCGCAAGACGATGAGGCGGTCACACTCGGTATCGACACGCCCGACGGCGAGTACGAGCTAACCGCCCACTGGGTCGTGGCCGCCGATGGCGGGCGCTCGACGGTACGTAAGCTGATGCACCTTCGGATGGAAGGCCGTTCCTATCCCGGGCGCTTCGTCATCGCCGATATCAAGGCCAAGATCAATCTCCCCACGGAACGGCTGTGTTTCTTCGATCCGGCATGGAATCCAGGCAACAATGTCCTCGTGCACCGCCAGCCGGATGACCTGTGGCGCATCGATTTTCGCCTGCCGGACGGCGAGACCGAGGAGCAGGCGCTGGAGCCCTCGCTGCTGCGGCAGCGGATCAATGCCGTATTGAGCATGATCCATCAGGAGGTCGACTGGCGGCTCGATTGGGCGACGGTTTATTCGGCGAACACTCTGACGTTGGGCGAATTCGTGCACGGACGCGTGCTCCTGACGGGCGACGCCGCACACTTGCTGCCGATCTTCGGGGTCCGCGGCATCAATACCGGTCTTCAGGACAGCAACAACCTGGCCTGGAAGCTGGCATTTGTGATCAATGGCTGGGCTGAACGCACGCTGCTCGATAGCTATTCGAAGGAGCGCGTGCAAGCGGCCCGCGAAATCTGCGACGAAGGCGGCAAAAGCACCCGCTTCATGACACCCCCCTCTGCCGGAACGCGCCTCTTGCGTGACGCCGTTCTGTCGTTCTCCTTGTCGGAAGACTTTCTGAAGGATCTGATGCACTGGCGTACATCGCGTCCGCACGACTATCGAGACTCCGCGCTCAACGCATTTCCACAATCCGACCGAGCGTTTCACGGCGGAGTGGGCTGCGGACAGCCATTGCGGGATGTCAAGCTTGCCGGCGAAGATCATTTGCTCGACGCCATCGGCTCCAAGGCGGGATTTCATCTGCTGGTGTTCATCGGCGATGAGGGAGTCACACCGGATGTACGTGAGATCTTGACGGCCGTTGAAACCGTGGCCTATCCCATCCACCCCCTGATCATCGCGCCGGCAACGCTGCGCAGACACGCAG
>Ga0209060_10001313_pt1 | contig 28239 bp, 24 predicted proteins | sample Coa_R1_8_FD_187155 | JGI IMG/M metagenome (GOLD analysis project Ga0209060, IMG submission 187155) | Surface soil microbial communities from Centralia Pennsylvania, which are recovering from an underground coalmine fire - Coalmine... | ecosystem: Environmental > Terrestrial > Soil >...
GGCGCCGGCGAGGAGCTGCTGCTGCTCGTTCTGCACGACCTGCCATCCCATGGCGGCCGCGACGCGGGTCCTAGGATCGGCGTTCAGATCCTCGAACCACGGTGGCTGCCCGGAGGGGTCCAGCGTGGTCTGCGCCGCGTACCACCGTCCGTAGAGCGGCGGCGCCAGCGTACGCGGCGCTCCTGGCAGCCTCAGACGCTGATCCGGCAGGTTCAAGAGCGTGCCCAGGGCAGTCGTCCAGGTTTGCCGCTCGCTGGGCGGCCAAGTCGTGGGCTGCGCGTCGAGCGCCTTGAGGGCGCTCTCGACCGCCAGCGGCTGGGACGCCGCCGCAGGCAACCCCATTCCAACCGTCGACACGTCCATCGGACGCTGGCCGACGGTCGCTGGCAGCGGGATCGCGGTGATCCTGCGCGCCAACGACTCGAAATCACCCGTGTCGCTGGTCTGGAAACGCCAGGAGTAGAAGACGGGGAGTTGGACCGCGCTGCCGTCGTTCTGCCAGGCCGGCTGGGAGACGTCCATCCCGGGATCCACGGCTTGCCCCAGGGCCGAGAGACGGGCGGCCTCGAGCGTCGGTACAAGAAATGCCGTGTAGGCCGTGCGCTGGTCCAATCGGCGCGGACAGAGCAGACGGGCGACCACCCGAGAGTCCGCATTGTCCAACAGCGTTTGCATGGCGCCCAGGCTCACGCTGTCGGCCGCGTCCACGTGCACGTGCGCCCAGGCCCACAGCTGATCGACGCGCGGCAGCGGAGTCCCCGCCTTTGTCTGGACCACCGCGACCGGAACAGCGCTGGTCGGCCCCTGGAAGGTGTCGATCTCGTCGTCGCGGAGGACGACGAGGCCGAGCCACGGGCGAAGCCTGTCCTGCCCATCGGCCTTGGCCGGCGTGAAACGCCACGGCACATCCGCAGGGAACACCTCGAGCAACGGGAAGTAGTTCGGCTCGACCTCGAAAACGTCCGGGCGAGGCCAGTGCCGCGTGATGGCCCGCGTGTCGAAAGCCTTCACGTCTCCAGGTCCCAACAAGTCGATGGACACCGTGATGGGTGCGGACTCGCTCCCGCCGACAATCGAGACGGTTGTCTGGACGTTCGCTCGGCCGACCACCGGCGTCCCGTCAGTCTGGCTGATCTGCGTCGAGATCCCCTGGCGCAGCCAGGGAAGGAAGGTGTATTTGCCGAGGTCGCTCATGCCGCCAGCTCGTGGAGGGGGACGACGTCGAGTTGTCCCTGATCGCCGGGGTTGCTCGCCAGGTGCGCCGCCAGCGCGCGGTAGGCAGCTCCCTTGCTGACGGGAGCGGTGATGTCGGCACGCTGGGACAGATTGGTGAGGCTGGCGACCACGAACTGTTCCGAGCCCAGCGTGACCAGCTGGGGCGCCGTCGCGGGCGGCGCAAACTTGCCGTAACCGGCCGCCTTCAACCCGGACGCGGCGGCACCGTTGCCGGCGGCCCAGGCGATCTGTTGGGCCAGACCCGGTCGATACTTCGTCTTCAGCGGAGGCTCGTGTTCGTCGTCCACGTAAATGTCGGCGTACTGCAGATCCAGTCCGAACTGCTGCCCGAACGTCAGCTGTCCGGCGCCGACGGTGAACCCGGCCACGCCGTCGTCGAAGGATGGGCGCGAGAGCTTGTCCTGATCCGACATCTGCTCGAACTGGGCCGGCGCGAACTTGTCGTTCACGAGGGAATAGCCAATCGATTGGTTGCCCAGCTTGACGGTATCCAGCGTGAAGGTCGTCTGAGGGCCCGGCACCGCCTCGCCGAACTTGGTCAGGGTCTGGTTGAGGGGCAGAACTCGCTCACGCAAGGTGAGGACGCCGTTGGGGTCGACATAGATCTGCGTTCCGTCGCCGGCGGGCGTCGATAACGTCACGGGCGAAGGGATACCCGCGGGCAGAGCGCCGGACCAGTTCTGGACGTTCTGGATCGCTGCCTGCAACGGGGCCCAGGCGTCGACGGCAGGCGGCTGCACCTGGGCGCTGTCGCCCCATGTCTCGCTGACGTGAACCGAGATGTCGAAGAAGAGGACGCTGATGTGAGCTTCGCCGTCCACGTGCCAGGGGGTGGGCCCCGACAGCGAGCCATCGACCGAGATCCCCATCAACGTGCTGCTGCCCGAGCGCAGCGCCAGACCGGCCGTGAAGTCGACCACGAAAGAGAACGGCGTGAAGATGAAGAGCGCGTCGAAGCCGAGCCACCCGTAGACGTTGAACGAGCCCGCCCCGGCGGTGAGCTCGGCCTTCGCGCCAAACTGGAAGGTGTTGGAGGTGATGGCGAAGTACGCCTGGATGGTGAGCCGCAGGTCATCAGACTCGGAGAGACCGATCGTGAGGCGGCGCAGTTGGGGGAAACCGTCTGGGGGCTGGAATTGGGGATTCAGTCCGCCGACCGAAAGCGCGAAGTTCGGTTCGTCTCCCCAGCTCAGGCGCATCGCCATGTCGCCAAAGATAGAGAAGACCACCACCCGCGAGTCGTGAAGCGTGGCGTCCAGCGAGAACAGCTTCTTGCCGAAGTCGATGACCCCCAACACGTCGAGGTGCAGCTCGACGACGGCGGCATCTGGCTTGGGAAGGGTGACATTCACCTGCCCGAGGATGGCGATCACCACCGGTGACGGTAGCGCCAGCAGGACGCCCAGCTCCGCCGTGACCAGGTTGAGGCCACCTCCCCAGCCGATCTCGGCCATCGGACCGAAGACGTAGCGTCCCTCCGCCGGCGGGAAGATGGTCCGCAGATCGCTGATGATGGCTGGAGCGTTGTGGATCGGGTCCTTTGGGAACAGGACGTGATCCAGGCTGTGCGCCCGCAGGCCCGCCTGGAGCGCGTCGGTCACGAAGTCGCGGTTGATGCCGGCCAGCCCGCCGACACCGTTGAGCGTGAAGCCGTAGCCCAGCTGGATGGGCGAGAACTCGACGCTGATAATCACCAGGAACGAGAACCCCGACTGACCGTCCGGCAGCTTGGTGTCGATGAGGCCGATGGCCTTGACCTGGATGCCGTACACCGACAGCGCCAGGATGCCGGCGTAACGGCCGTTGGGCGGATCGAAGTAGATGAAGCCGCCCCCGCTGATCGGCCCCGCGTCGATGGCGATGCCCAGGCCACTCGGCGGCTTGAACGCCACGCCGAGATCGACCGGCCCCAGGTTTCCTCGAGAGAACGCCAGCCCGAGCGCCACGCCGATCCGCGCCACCGAGGCGGTGATCGGGCCCAGCACCCCCGCCCCGTCGACGCTTGCCTCGACGTGCACCCCGTCGGCCGCGATCGCTAAGAGGAGATGGAGCGTATCCAGCTCGAACGGTCCCAGCGTGAGGCCGAGCGCGAGGGCGGTCTCGAGGCCGGCGCTGCCCGAGCAGAAGAAACCGCGGTCCGCTGTCCAGCCGAGATCGAAATCGAACTTCAGCGTGAGCCCGTCCGCAGGAAGAAGCGTCTGCAAGAACCCGTCGCTCTTGGACGAATCTATGAACAACTGGCCGCCTACGGCCTTGGCTTCGAAGCCGGCGTCGGCGCTGAGGGCGTTCGCGGCGGCATCCCACTGCGCCTGAGCGCTGAGGCCAGCTTGCAGGCTCGTGGCCTGCAGCCGGCTGCTGCCGGTCTCTCCGAAGAGTATGACTGGCGCCGTCGGGTCCGGGCTCGCCCCGAAGAGGCCGAGCGCAATGTTCCCGGCAGCGGTGGCGTCCGCATCGAGCTCCAGTTTCATCGGCGGCAGCACACGGAGCACAACCCCCGCGCTCAAGCCTGCGGAGACCTGCAGCGCGAGGCGTAGGTTGTCGGTGATCTGGGCCAGGGTGATGTCGGCGTTCTCTTCGAGGTCAGCGAAGAGCGGAACCTCGAGCCCAGGTGGGTGTGCCGTCTTGGTCGGCACGACGGTGAGCTTGAACAGATCGAACCCGTCGTCGGGGACCAGCTCGTACCCATCAATGATGCCCAGGGCTTCGAAGGTGTCCGAGACCTGAGAGAACAGCGCGAGGCCGTCGAACTGCTCCGTACCCCAACCGTACGCGGCCTCGAAGAGGTCGAGCGGTTTCGAAAACAGCATCGCGACTCGATCGAAGTGGATGCGTCGCCGAAGCACCGTCACGATGTCGCCCCCGTCCTGAATGACGAATGGCACGTACTCGACGATCGTCAGAAGGGAGAGGAACTGCCAGAGCACCGGGTGGTTGCTCTCCAGGTACCGGACCAGCACGTTCTCAAAAATCCGCTCGACCATCTCGAGGACGAACGCTTCCAGCGCGGCCGGATCGAGGTCGCCGGCGGCGGCCCGCTTGAAGTCGGTCGCCAGGTCGTCGAGCGTCCCTGCGAGCTGCCCGATGATCGTGAGGAGCTGGCCGACCGCTGTGATGAGCTGCGCATCGTCGCCACTGTCGGCGGCCGTTGCGACGACGTCCAGCTGCGGACCGATTTCAGCAGCCTTGTCGGCGGCGGTCTGCAGCTTTTGAAGGAAGGCGGCGTCGCCCCCGACGGGGAGAGCCGTGTCGAGCCCCAGTTCCACCAGCAAGGTCGGCAGGTTGTCGGGCGCGAGCAACGTCTCCAGCGCGGCCAGCGCTAGCCCGACCTCCTGAGCGATGCTCTCCAGCGTTCCTGTCCCGTCCGCCATACGATCGTCCCCTCAGGGGCCAACGAGATTCTTCACGAGCTTGACCATGTCGCCATTGAGCTGCGCGTAGTTGCGATCGTCCAGAGCGTTCTTGATCGGCTTGCCCGTCGTCGAATCACGGAAGAAAAAGTTCTGGTAGAAGGTGAGCCACTCGCCGAACCCGTCGTCGCAGCCGAAGCGCCCGGCGACCATGCAGACTCGCATGAGCGCATCCTGGCGCGGATCCGTCGCGGCATTGCCTCCGACGCCCGGCACGGCGCCATGGAAGGTGACCTTGCTTCCCTTGGTCGCGAACTTGTCGGCGGCCGTGAAGATGTAGCCTTCGATCATCTTCTTCGCGCACAACGCGAGAACGTCCGCCCAGGTCTTCGTCACTGTCGTCTGCGTGGGCGCGGCAGTCGGATCCGTCGTATTCGGAACCGGATAGAAGTCCGGATCGAGCTGGCGATGCATCATCAAGAGCTCGTTCGCGGCCTTGTTTCGCTTCTTGGCCGGCGTCGCTGCCCAGGCCGCGTTCTCGATGGTCTCCCATTGTGCGAACGGCTTCCCCTGAAAGCGAGCCTCGTCCTTCGCTTGCAACCTGACGTCGCGCTCCGCCTCGTTCATCACCTCGCCCCACATATCGAGCACCACGCTGCCCGTCGGGGGATTGCCCTTCCTGAGGTCCGCTCCCATCGCCGTCAGCGGCGACGTGCGGATGGGAATCCGGAAGGCCTGATCGATCACTTGGAAAGCCGCCGTCCGCTTGTAGTCGGTGCCCGGACTGACCGTGACGAGGCCGCCTCCGCTCGTCGCGTCGGGACCGTTCTGCGCGTACGTGAAGGTCGCCTTGGTGGGCGCGCCGGTGACGGTGAACGCGCCGTTGAAGCTCTCGTCCGCAACCTCTCTGATGCGCACCAGATCGTCCTTCACAAGACCATGCGCCGTGGTCGTCTTGATGGTGACCACGTTCGACTTCCGAGCCGCGCCGCTGGCCGCGATGTGGGCGATGACACCGATGCTGACCGTGACGACGCCGGCTCCGCTAGTCCCATCGGCGCCGTTCTGCGCGAATTTGAAGGTGGTCGTCGAGGGCACGTCCGTGATGGTGAAAGGCGCGTCGAAGGTCGCATCGGTGACACCGCTGAGCGCGCCTTGTTCGCCAACCAAGAGGCCGTGCGAGGTCGTCGTCGTGACGGTGACGACGTTCGACACCCGAACCGCTCCGCCGGCGGCGACAGTCGCAACGATGTAGATGTTGCCCACCACGTCTTGCACGTTGCATCCATAGACGCGGAAGTGGCCGCTGGGGTCGAAGCTGTCGACGAATGTCTGCAACGTCGTCGCGGGGAGGCCGGTCTCGCCCATGTTGTCGTTGAAGTCCTTGGTCCGGCCGTCCATGTCCTTGGGATCCCGATCGGTCGTGCTGCCGCTCAGGTCACTCGTATTGATGAGAACCGGCCCCTTGACGAAGGCGTGGGAGAAGATCCCGATTTCCAGCACGGACCCCGGGGGACAGTGCCGTGCCGTGTTGTACACGTTGGTGATCGACAAGGTCTTGGTCGTACCCATCTGCGAGTTGTTCTGGTCGTGGACGCTGTCGTCAATCGCGCCGCCACTACCGCCCCCGATCGTGTCGGCGCCGGCAGCCTGGGGCCAATCCTTCAGGGACGGAGTATTGGTCCCCTTGTCAGGGAACAGATGGTCGTACGTGAACACTTTGCCGGCGTCGAAATTGAACTGGACGAAGCGCACCGTTGCTGGAAGGGTGAATGGTGGCTTCCTTCTGCCAATGGCATTGTTCCACTCGTTGACCAAGGCGATCATGCGTGCCTTCGCCATGGGCGCAAAATCGACCGTATCAGGAGGAAGCATCCCCCCCGTCGCGATCAGCACGAACTTGTCAGGGCTGCCCGCCATTGAATGGCCCACGCTCGAAAGGCAGTGCTACATCACCCGCAGACGGCGCGGCGTTCAGCCGAACACACGGCTCACCTGAGGCGCGCTTGGCGCCGAGATCGGTTCGTCCCAATCGCTGTCTCCTTCGAAACAAATCGCACAAGGGTCCCCCTAGGCCGACGGAAGTAAAACACGGAGGCGGCGAAATGTTCCCTGCCCGCGATCAAGAGAAAGTAGATTACCGGAGCTCCCGCATCTGTGTGCGCGCCCCCCGTCCTGGATAGCCTCAGGGAGACATCAGCGAGGGACGGTTTGCCCGGCCGCTGACATTCGCCGGAACGATTCTTCAAGCACCGGTTCGCGAGCGGCACCGACGACAATTCGTGACTTGCCGAAAGAGCTCTGGATTGACCTACCGAAAGCCGCTTCGACGTAGCACCTCTGTTCTGGCGCAATCGGGTCAGCTTCACGCCGCCCGTGCCGCGGCTGAGCGCCGCCGTCCGGCCTGGGCACTGTTCGCCCCGCCGTCCTCAAAGCCCCGCTTGCAATTCCAGTGAGTGAATCAGTTGGCCGACGTCGGTTCCTGCGCCGAGCTGTGGCGTGTACGAAAAGACGAAGTAGGTCGTCGTTGTTGGCGGCACGTCACCAGAATAAGCAAGCCACGCGCCGGTCTGATCGCTCGTGCATGGCGAACAGGAGGCGGCCTCAAAGCCGTTTGCTCGTACCGTCGTGTCATCCGAATAGATCAATGCGTTCGGAGTCACCTCCGGCGCGAGTTGAGGATTGACGCCGACACCGATGCACTCTGACTTCGTTCGCCCTAGGAGCTCGATCCCCTGCCCGGCCTGGGCCGCCGACCAAAACGTGGCGCTCGAGAAGTTCTGACAGGTGCTGGCATCCTGGTCGGACCTGACGTTTTGCAGGACATATTCGGGGGCCGCGCTAGCGTCGGCCGCGACGACGACTCGGCAACTCGCCGTATCGACTACCGACGTCGAGAACTCGCTCTTGGTGCGTTCCTGATCACGCGCGACGACAGACGGCGTCACACTCGCACCGCTGGCGCCTCGAACAAGACCCCGCTCAAGCCTCGCGACCAAGACGTCGGCATTCCCAAAGACGTTCCATGTGAGCGTCACATTCAAGTAGTCGCCGACGCTGCTCGCGTCGCCACAGGACAACTGCCTTGAGAAGTGCTCGACGAGATGGAGCCGCTGCGAATTGACGTCGAATGACGCGTCGTCTGCTTGGTCGAGGCCTACGATGGTCGTGTCGTCCAGCCAGATGAGAAGGGGCCAGGCCGTGGGCCCGGGTCCGCGTGCATTGTCGCTTCGCCACGCACGCATTAGCCCTGACGGTTCGAACACGGCCAACCACCCTGTAGCCGGCACGTCGTGAAACAGAACTCTGCCAGCCGTTCCCGAAGCGATGCTTGGGGTCGACGACTTCCAAGCGATGGAGGCAGGGGAACCTCCGGGGCAGACACTACTTCCTTGAAACTCGGCTCCTGGCGGGCCCCCAACTCCGCCGACCCCATCAAGCCCACCCGCAGCGCCAAATCCCTCGCTTCCGGCAGCGCCGCCTAGACCCGTCGCTCCGCCTGCACCCGCAGCGCCTCCTGCCCCCGCACCGCTTCCGGTGGTTCCTGAGCTTCCCGCGACTCCAGGGGCGCCGGCCACACCGCCGCCACCGCTTCCGGTCGTTCCGGCCGCAGGGCCGCTCGCACCGGAGTCGGTCCGGCCACCAGCACCCACCACGCTGCCACCGATGCCGCCTCCGCCGCCAGCGGGTGTGGTCCTACATCCCAACGAGCCGGCGACCAGGGCCGAAGAGAATCCGGCCAGCAGCCACATGGCGACCGCCTCTAGCGAGTGCCGCGACCGCACGTATGAGCGCGGAGGGACGTGCTTCCGCATCGGCCATCTGCGGTACGCCAACACGTGTGACGAAACTCCTTCCGACGATCACGGGCAGGCCCCCGAGAATGCGGTCGGCAGGCATTCTTCCAAAACGCGCTTAGGCGCGCAAGCACTCACGCGCCAACGAGCCCCCTAGGGGGCAGCCTAGGAGTCGAGCGCCAAGCTGCTCGTCATGATGCCGTTCGCGAACGCGTTCGCCGCGACCTAATAGACCGTCAAGGCGGTAGCATCGGAGTGTGCCCTCCAGCGCGTGCGGACAGACGACGCGTACACACAAGGCCCCATCCCGGGCGCCATCATGGCGCACATACGTGATGCCGCCGTGTGCCTCGCAGACGTCAGCGGGAACAACGGGAATGTGTCGCGGGAACACGGCTAGTGCTCTACGGAGGGGCCCACGCCGACATTCTCTGGGCCGAAGCCGCGCTGCTCGTGCGCCGCTCTGAGACCAGAGGCGAGGTGATGGAACGCACCAAGACGGGCCGCCGCCTCCGCATCGCCGACCGTTCGTGTACCGTTCGCCGAACGCGCACGCTCTTCTAGCCGCGAACCCAGGCGACCTTTGGTCCCTCAGCGCCGAAGTCTTTGGGCGGGCCGACGGATGCGGTCGAGGGCGCGTGATGCCGAAGACCGGAGCCGCGGATCCTTAGCCGACGCGACACACTGCTCAAGGAGCGGAACTGCCTCGGCCCCGAGCTGATTGAGGAGATCGGTCACGCCTGCCGTTTTCCAGGCGTCATCGAGCATGAAGCAGAGATATGCGGCGAACTGCGGATCGGACCTGATCTCGGAGTCTTGGGCGAGCGCCAGCTGCCACTGCTTGACGGAGTCGTGGCGCCAATACCTTCGATAATAGAGGACGCCAAGCGCGAAGCGAGGCCATGCCGCCGATGGATCCTTCGAGAGGAGCTGTTTGATGCGTGTCGCGCCCTCGTCCAGTCGCCCGCTGTCGAGCAACGACCAGATCTCTCTGCGCTCACCGTCGGACGACGCCCCTGAGCTTTGCACCACGATTTGTGCCGCGCTCGGGGATATCGCCGCGAGTGCGGTCTGTTGGTTCGGTTCCAGCGGCGGCGCAGCTATCGGCGCTTGGGGCAGGGCTGGGGGCTCGAAGGCGACTTTTGATGGAACACTCGGGGGTTGCGCGGCTAGCGCGGCCGCCGACGCAGTCGGCCCCCTACCGCCACTGCTGCGCCACGCGCCGGCACCCAAAGCGGCGACCGCGGCGAAGGCGGCAGCGACCATGGCCGTTCCTTTGCGCCGTCGCGCGGCTGGCCGCCGCCTCGGGTTTGCCGAGCGGACGATCACCGATTGCAGCGCAGCGATGAGCTCGTCAGCGGTCCCAAAGCGGACATCGGGAGATTGGGCCACGGCGCGCACAATCACGCGCTCGAGTCCGTCGCTGACTCGGCGCTCCGGACTTACGTTGCGCGGTGGGGGCACGGGTTCCCCTCTGGCAGTCGCTGCTATTACCTCCGCAGACGGCTCGCGTCCCGTGCACATCACGTATAGCAACATCCCGGCGGCGTAGAGATCGGCGCGATGATCGGGTCTCGCAGCCGATCGCTCGGGCGGCAGATAAAACCCTGCGTACATCGCGTTCGACGTGTCGCTCATCGGAACCATGCGCGGCGGCCCAATCTTTACCAGATCGCTCATCGGCGATGGGACGACCCACACGTTATCGGGCACTAGCGCCCGGTGGACTGCGCCGTGCCGATGCAGGTACCGAAGGCCCTCGCAAAGCTGCAGACCTAGTGACACCGCGCGGGTCACCGTCAGCTCCGCCGTGCCAAGCTCGTCCCGCAGCGTTCTGCCCTGCGGGAGATCGGTCACCAGAAATGGTCGGCCCTCGTGGGTCCCGAAGGCGATGACCGAGAGACAGCGCTCATGTCGGAGCCGGCTCAAGTTCCGCGCCTCGCGCTCGAACCGGGCTAGCTCGCCCCGATTCTCCACATGGCGGTGGTCCCAGAGCTCAAGTCGCGCCAACCGCCCATCTTCGAGCGCCTCGACTCGAAAGGCCGCGCCACGGGCCGTCGTGAAGAGGAGTTCGAGCAACCGCCACCGACCCCCGACGACCTGATTCAAGAGGGCGTCGGGCTCGCGATGCATTGCAGCTCTCTAATCGGCAGACGCGATCGACACCTTGAACTACGCGAAGCGTTCGCCCAGCGCTCTGGAGGGAGACCTCGGAGCGCCCAGACTTCCGAGCAGGCCATCCCTCTATCTAGGAAGCAGATGTGAGGCTAACTTGCGCACCAGCTCCAGGGCCGAAGCCGCGTCGTACATCGTCTTGACCAATAGCTGGGTCAGCCAGCAGCTGTGCCATTGTGTCGGCGGCATCGATGTAGTCATCCACGACCAGGACACGGTGCCGCCGCCCGACCGCGCCGAGACCCCATTCGGTGGATGTCTCGTCGATGACGGGGCCGGAGACCTTTGGCCGGCGGGCAGCGCCTGCAGCCATCGCGACCCTGCTGTCCAGCGGGCGAGCGGCTACACTTCTTCACCGAACAAGGTCGTACCGCCCGCCACTGCTCGTCTGAGCGGTTCGACCTGCTCCTCCAGGCTCGGCGGCTGCAGCTCGGCTGGTGGCGAGGCCTCGGCGAGCCGTCTCATCGTCCACCGGATGCGAGCGATTGCAGTGGCCGTATTGAGCGCGGCGATCAGGCAGAGCGCCCCCGCCGTCAGTCCGTAGAAGGGATGCGGTACGAACCCTTCGGTTCGATGGCCAAAGAAGGCCGAGAAGGCCAGGGCTATTCCGAGGACGGCGATCCGATCCGCGCGTTGCATGAGCCCTTCTGCCCCCAAAACACCGAGACCCTCGCCGCGGGACCGAGCGTAGCTGACGGTGAACGACATCATCAGGGCGAGGAGCGACACGAACATCATCCACGTCCCCGAGTAGTAGACGACGCAGCCTCCGAAGATGACCCCGTCGGCGATGCGGTCCAGCGTCGAATCGAGGAAGGCTCCGCTCGCCGTCGACAGTCCCGTGGAGCGCGCCAGCTGTCCGTCGACGATATCGAGCGTAGCGCCGGCGATGAGCAGCGTCGACGCAAGTGAGAAGTGGCCCGTGGCGATCGCCACCGCCGTCAGGAGAGCAACGCCGAGGGACGCCACAGTGACCTGATTCGGCCGGAGCTGCGTCCGGCCCACGAGCTGGTTCAGCGGACCGAGGAGCCAGTAGTAGTAGCCGATGAGCAGAGGACCGAGCAACCGGCGCCCGGCGCCTCCGCGCTTGCTCGTCGGCAGCTTGACGGCGCCGGTCTTCGCCAACCCCAGGTAGCAGACGAAGGGCAATGTGAAAAAAGCGGCGAAGCACGCCAGGAAGACCGCATCGGCGCCGGTGCCTGAGAGAGGCCGGAGGACGCTCAAGGAGGGCCTCCACCAGCTGGGGGAGGATCCATGGCCTCGGGTACGCACGGGCGATCCGACGCCCCTCTGCAGATCATGAGTTACGACATTGGTCTCCGATCCTAGAACCTTCTTCACCGAAATCAGAGGCGAGGAGCGCGAATGCCCGGCCGATGGTGATCAGGGTCGCGCGCCCATCACGACGGCGGCCAGCGCTCCTGACCGCCGATATATGGACCCCACCGCCTCCGCTATCGGTCCGCCTACTGGCAAGCTGCCGGCACAGCGCAGGCCCCGCGGCCGTCAGTGCCTCCGCCGGCACGGGGAGAGCAGATGCGGGTCAGCTGCATGCTGCCCGTGCAGGCCGTGCCGCAGAACGAGTCCGCCATCGTTTTGCACCCGTCGTCGGTTTGTTGCGCTGTGTCGCCGGACGCACGCCAGGCGCCAGCGCCGCCGGACCAGAAATCCCGCGACCTGGCGCCGTTGGCGCATCCGCGCGAAGCCTAGTGCTTGTTGTAGACGCTGACAGTGGTGCTTCCGTCGCTCTTCGTCTCGATGATCGTTAGGTTCGCCCCGTTGGCCGTGTAGCTCACGGTCCCGCCTTGGTTGCTGCCGACAGGACAGGTTGGTGCGAACGTCAGGGTCGTGCCCGAGATCGTGACGGGCCCGCTCGCTCGCTGGACCTGGGTGCCCGACTCGTCGATCGTGTCGAGGGTGAACGACACGCCCGGCGTGACCGCGGAGATCGTGAGGGAGCTCATCTGCGCAGATAGCGTCACGCCTCCGTCGCTACCGTAGACCTTCCTGCTCGTCAGGTCATAGGTCCCCGCGATGATGGTGCCGCCGTTCGCGGTCGGAACCTGCCCGTTCCCCTGCGTCTCTTGAACGCAGTTGCCGCCGGCGGTCACCGTGTTGCACGTCGAACCGCTGCTCGGGCCGGTACTGTTTCCGCAGGTCGCGCCGCCACCACCGGCGCCACCCGTTCCTCCGCCCGCTCCGGCGCTTCCACCACCGGTACCCGTGGCGCTGCCACCCGCGCCTCCCGATCCGCCGGTACCCGTCGCCCCAGTACCTGCCGTTCCGCCTGTGCCCGCACTGGCCCCGCCTGCTCCTCCCGTCCCAGCAGTCGCACCACCACTGCCGTTCCCGGCGGCGCCGCCTGCAGCCCCCTGACCGGCGCCTCCCCCACCTCCGCCGGTGCCTCCGCCTCCCGAAGAGCCGCAGGCGTTCAACGTCAAGATGACCAGAGCAGAAGCGAGCAGCCTACCTCGTGACATAGGTTTTCCTCCCTGGGAGCAAGGTCCGTCCGCGCGCGAAGCCACTCTTCCGCCGGAGCGGCGGTGAGTGGTCAACCGCTTCACGCGTAACAAGAGCCCCGGCCGAGCGAAAACGGCTCAGCCGTCGAAAATGCACCGACGACAGCTAACGGAGGGCGCCTTCGGACACTCCGGGCCGGGTGCCCAGCTCTCGACAGCGCGGCGGATGTCGTCGACGTCCAGCTCCAAAGTCCCCATGAGCCGGCATACTGGGCTTTTGCTCAGTGCTTTCAAGAACTGCCCCTCGTGGATCACGTACGAGGGCGAGCATGGGACGGTCGATCGTCAGCCGTTCGGCGGGGGCAATCCGCACCGCCAACGATCCAGCTGCACCCGGTTGTGCAGCGGCCCCGTGCGCTCCTCCAGCTGTTCCCGCCACGCCTCCGCGTTCTCCCCGATGGCGTCTGGCGAACGCCCACTGACGATCACAAGCGACCAGTCGCGAGCGTGCCCTTTAAACGTCAGGACGTAGACGTAAGGATCTGTGGCGGCGCTGCCACCCTCCAGGGCTTCGAACACCGAGAGGCAGGTTTCGCATAGAGGCCTTCCCGAGCACTTCTGACCGTGGGGACAACGATGCACGCGGGGAACAGCGGTCCCGGCCCGGGCACGCGCGACGCGACCGCACCCGCAGACGACGAAATCCGGGGAGCCCATCTCCTCCGTCAGCTCGGGCGGGGGATCGGGCCGCAGGCGCGAGACGAGCGTCGCGCCCTCGAATGCGCCGGCGCCACACTGGACCTCCTCGGTGGCACCCGCCGTGGGAATAACCATAACGCGCAGGCTCTTGAACCCGAAGACCCGCGCGGAGTGCGTTGAGACAACCCGCACGTCGCCCGTCCACCCACCGACACCACGCCAGACGTCGCCGGGTAGGATCGCGTGCTCTCGGCTGTCCGGCATGGTGACGGGGCGAGGGGAACCCACACCGAGAGCTTACACCGGCTGATGTTCAGCTGAACGACGGCAGGGTCAGCTGAGAGGCACGCCGCTACACGACCGGGCCGAGCGCGGTCGACAGGCCGTTCAGGCGGCTCGATCGGTTTGCGGCGTTGTCCGACCCTGAAGGGCGATCCCGATTCGTCACGGTCGCGAGGAAGGTCCGCGAGATGGTGGCCATGGGCTGGAGCGGCGTCGCCGTAGAGGAAGGGTTCCTAGACGACGAGCAGGTCACGCTCTCGATCGGGGACGCGGCGACCTTCACGGGCGAGCAACGGCCGGCTCTTGTCGGCTACGTGACCGCGCACAATCGAAGGCATTCACACCCCAAGGATTGAGCCAAGCCACCGGGAAAGGTCTGGCACCGCCGGATTCGTCTGCTAGCGTTTTTATATAATGACAGCCATGAGCCCCTCCACGGCAATCACGCCGCCGGGCACTGGAGACGATCCATCATGGTTGATGACTTGGAGCCGCCAAGACCGCTGCACGGTGCGCTGTTTCGGGTCAGGCAAGGCGTGTCGTTGCTGCGCCTCTCGGAGAGAGGTCTGATCGTCGCGGTGGTCGGGGCCATTGTGTTGGCCGGACTGATCATGGCGAACCGCTACGTTCTCCACGTAAGTTTCGGGAGGGACGCGACGGTGGACCTCACTCCACCGCCCCAGAAGGCTGAAGCGATTAGTCGATCTTCAGAAAATAGGTGATATTGCTGGCCCGGCGGCCGCGCTCGGCCACCATGTAGCCCTCCCTGCCGCCTTCAGGGTCGGTCAAAACGGTCACTCAACGGTCGGACTCGCGGCCTGAGTGGCACCAGCGTTGGGGGTCAGGTCACGCTGACACGCGTCCGCAGAGCGGAAGAACGAAACCGGCCAGGGGAGATACGATCTCCGCCTGGCCGATTCCGCGTCGCATGTGTGTGAGCGCCGACGGGAGAGACTCCCCGGGGCGAGTCCACTGCTCCTCTGGTGTCACACGCGTGACGAACCGAGTCGCCGTCCAGACCGGAACGATACCGCTGAGGCCTTGAACCGTGGCTTCAAGTCGCCGTCCGGCCGAGCGGCGTATCACCGACGATCGTCGGCCGTCGTCCCGGGATTATATGTGTGAGTCGTCCCAGGTGGACGAGAAGTCAATCATGAACTCCTCATCAACCGGCGTACCGCTGTAGCCAAAACACCTGACTGAAATACTGACGTTGTCGGTGGGGCTGACGATCGATCCCACCCAGGTATCGCCAATTTCGCAGTAGGATCCGGACGGAGCGCCGTAACCGGTGACTTTGACATATTGAGACTGGTTGACGGGGGGGCCGGAAATGGGATCGTAGAGCGCCCCCACGAGGTGCCTCCCTCCCCAGAATGTGACCGTATACACCCCAACTCCAGACCGAGTGATAGTCGGAGCTGCAGTGTCGCACGATGGCCAGGTGTTCCCATCAGAGGTATTGACCAATACCTGACTGACGGACGGATTGTATGAACTGGTACTGGGTTCGTTCGCGAATGCGATAGCCGCGGTATCCAGCCCCGTCGGAAACATGGTGCTGTAGGTGAGCATGTACGCGGAGTCGGCCATTGCGCCGGTCGAACCGTTAAAACATGCGACCTGGATTGATGTTACGTTGGGATTTTGGTTGTTGATCGCGGGCGTATAAGACCGGACCTTACAGTAAGTGTTGTCGGCGCCCAGGGCTGTCACCTCGACGATGCCGGAATTCGCGACACAACCATCCGTGGTGGTTCCCCAGTCGGTCCCCCCGTTTTGGCCGTCCAAGGTGATCTGGTAGAGTCCGACGCTGGTGCGTGAGACGTGTATCTCGTCCCCGGTGGAATTCCACTGGAAGGGGCCAAACGAGCCGAGGTCGTAAGTGGTGGGACCGGACGGAGGGTTCGCCTCGAAGTAGGCTTCTTCCGGGCCGGGATAACTGCCGATTGCGTGCGTCCAGTTTGCGGTAAACCGGCTATTCGTGGGCGTTCCAGTCGCCGAGAAGCAATTGATGTTGAGCTGCATAACGTTTTGATCCGGAGAACCGAACGACAGCAGCTTGCAGCGCTCTCCCGCTGTACCAACAGCCGTTACTTGGACGTGCCCTGAGCCGGCGGCAAAGCCCGCGCCCAAGATGTACGCGGCCAAGCCCGGAAACGACACGACATATTGCCCGGTCGCTACTTGTGAGATCGTAACGGGGTTAGAAGAGGTCCCCCAGTTGGTGTAGGGTGCTCCCGCCACTTGGCACGTCTCGGTCGGGCAGGGAGAGTAGACGTTTGCCGAATAGGCACTCGACGTCCAATAGGCATGGGACGTCCGGCCCAACATCAAGAGACCTGCGAGAATCAGAAATCCGAGAGGAGTTCGGAAGCGCTGGGCACGTCGTGGCGCCTTCGAAATGCGCAGCCGATCGCGGGAGTGTGGTAGCTCACGAATGCCTGCTTGGACGAGTGTCTCGTTCATCATCGGGCCCTCCTTGGTTGGCCATGGGTAGGTGCCAGCCATCTCGGGCTATTCACATTTGACGACGCGACGCGACGCGACGGTGTGGATTCGGTCTCCGCCCCTCTGGTTCGCCGGGAGTCCGGTCAGCGCCGGTTATGTGCGACGACAGCGCCGCTTGCGTGGCGGCGCAGAGCGATTCCTGCGTTGGCCGAGCTCAGCGGTGGAACGGCTTGCCGGCGAGCCAGGCGCTCACCTCGGCTGCTTCCTTCTGGTGACCGGGGGTTTGGCGGTAGGCGTCGCGAGCCGCAAGTGCCAGGGTCCTCGCGCTCGCTCGGTTCTCGCCGACCTCCCAGCTCGCGCGCGCCAGAGCAAAGCGGGTCTCGGCAATCCGATCCGGATTTGGTTCAGCGTGTTCGCGGATCCGGAGAGCCCGGAGCAAGATGGACTGCGCCTCCCGCCAGTGTTGTTCGCCTTCCAGAGTTCTGCCGAGGGCGGTAAGGGAATAGGCAGTGATCGGATGTGAGGCTCCGACCCACGCCGTCGACAAGTCCACTGCCCGGCGAAGGTCGCGCTCGGCTTCGGAGTAGCGGCCAAGAAACATGAGCGTCTCACCGCGGTTGCAGAGGGGCCTCGCGAGCTGCGGGTTCAAGGGACCATACGCTGTTTCAAAGATCTCGATCGCCTTGGCCTCCGCCGCCAGCGCCGCTTCGTACTGGCCGAGGTCGTTCTCGAATTGAGCAAGGGTGTAGAGGGATATGGCGATGTCCGGATCATCTGGCGGTAGTGCTGTCTGCTTGAGGGCCAGTGCGCGAGTGACATCGGCCAGGCCCTCGCCGTACCGGCCTTCTTGCTCGCGCAAGAGCGCTCGGCCCTGATAGACCCAAGAGGCGGACCGATCATGCCCGGGTCCGAGCCGCTCGAGGATCGCCTGAGCAATCGTGAACCACCGCTCAGCGTCCTTCGGCCGCGCGAACTCGAGTCCGATGGTGCCGACCAACATGCCAGCAGAATCAGCCGCGAGATCGTCGCGGCCGGCAGCGAGCGACACCCAAACGGCTTCCTCCAAGAACTCGGGGTTGGAGTACTCGCTCGATCTCGCGTCGATCCAGCCCCGAGTCGTCAGGGTTTCGGCAAGGAAGGGCTTGAACCCGAGCTGCCTCGCATCGTTGAGGATGGGCCCGATCTGGCGTAGCGCCGTGGGAAGTTGTCCGGTGGCTGCCAGCGCTTTGACCTCGGACAGCCGCGCCTGCAGCGCCGCCACCTGGCTCCGCGTCGCGGGGGCCGCGGGAAGCCGCGTGGTTGCCAGCAGGGCACGCGTATCCGCACAGCGCTCGAGAGGAGCCAAGGACCGCGCAGCATCGATCGCGTTGGCCAGGGCAGCTGTATCGGTGGAGCGAAGAACGTCGGTCAGCGCCTTGAAGCTTCGCCGCGCGTCCTCCAGGCAAGTCATCCGAAGATCCATCACTTCGGGTGACTGGTCGCCACGGACGTGTGTCGCCTTGCAGGTGTCGGTGTAGCCTTCGTTCCATCGATGACTGTAGTCATCGAGGAGCGCCGCGACGCGCACCCAGGTGTCCTCTGCGAAACCGAGTCCCGTAGATAGGAATGAGCGATGGATGGCCTCGCGACGAGCTCCGTGAACGTCGATCTCCCAGATCGCGGCCATCATGTCGCCACCCGAGCGGCACATCCTCTCTCCCCGGGACGCAAATCGTTGGCCGCTCGCCGCCGTGGCAACCAGGACCGCGGCGGCCCCGACACAGACTGCAAATCGGCGACGCCGCTTAGCAGGGTCGTGTCGAAGGTCCTCGAGCAAGGCGCTCATCGAAGAGAACCGAGAGGCGGGATCCGCCGCCAGCCCCCGCACCAGAAGTTTCCAAAGGAATCCGGGGACGTTTCCCTTCTGAGCTGGTTCACGTAACTGTCCACCCACCACTGCGCCGGCAAGTGTGGAAAACGACTGGGACGCGAACGGCCTTTCACCGAAGAGTGCCTCGTAGAGAGCGACACAAAAACTGAACTGGTCCGTCCGCGAATCGGTCTTCCGCCGGAGAAACTGCTCGGGCGCCATGTAGAGTGGCGTTCCGAGCAGCACCCCCGTGCGAGTCAGTGCCAATGTTCGAGAGGTCGGCTCCACGGTCAGGTCGGCCGCGGTGCTTTCTGAGTCCATCGCATCCAGCTCAAGGACGTCGGCTGCGAGCCCGAAGTCCATTACCCGCACCGAACCATCGCGTCCCACCATCACGTTCTGGGGCTTGAAGTCCCTGTGCACGAGACCTGCCTCATGTGCCGCCGCTAGCCCCTCGGCGGCCGCAGCGAAGACGTCCCGGATCTGACGCCAGGACCGCAGCTCATCTGCCAACCAGTCGCTCAATGTCCGACCGTCGACGAATTCCATTGCCAGGTACGCCCTCTCGTCGAATTCGCCGGCATCGTAGATGGCGATCACGTTCGGATGGGACAGCCGGGCAATAGCTTGCGCTTCACGATCGAATCGCGCCGAAGCCAGAGCTGACTCCGATCGTTCGTTGATCAGCTTGAGCGCGACGCGACGGCCAAGCTTTCGGTCGTATGCCGCGTACACGTCGCCCATTCCGCCGGACCCAACGAGCTCGACAACGAGATAGCGTCCGAACGGCGTCCCCGTCGGCAAGACATCCGGCGTGGCGGCCCGAGCCTGCGGAGGGGAGGACGATCGAGCGGCCTCTCTCACCAACGCTAAACACTCTTCGCAGGAATCGAGGTGTGTGGCCAGTTCCGCCCGCTGCGGTTCACGCAGATTACCCGCCACAAAAGCTACGACGCTGTTCGCGTGAGGACAGATCATTGTCGAAGGCCGGACGTCTTGCTCGGCTCTTCTGTTAACATGCCCCGTGCCCTTGGATGAACAGTTGAAGGGGGTGTCCGTGGCGGAGATCGCGTGGGGTGAACGTTCTCGATTGACATTTGGAGTGAACGGTCAGATCGAGGCCGCCACCGCAAGAGGCCGAGCCGCGTTTCCGACGCTTCCCGTCGACGACGAAGCCTTCGCCGGGCATATGGAGCGAGCGCTCAAGCGAATGTCGGACTCGGCCATCGTCGCTGACCTCGCGGCCGAAGACCTCTACCTTGCGTATGCCTGTCTCACGGGGGTTCCCGGTGCCGCGGGCGCTCTGATGGCGCGGCATGGCGACCTCGTTCGGCGGACCGTCGAACGGCTGGCTGGTAAGTCGAACGCGGACGAGATCGTCCAAGACCTGTTCTCGAGACTAATTGTTGGTTCAGTCGGGTCTGCGCCCGAGATCGAGGACTATGCGGGACGCGGCCCGCTCGCGAGGTGGTTAGAGGTTGTCGCTCAGAGGGCCGCGCTGATGTGGCTCAGAACGGAGCGAAGGAAGGCGAACATTGCTGGGCGCGCGGCGATGGAGCCACGTGCGGCGACCGAAACGCCTCCCGAGGCTGTCCTTTTCCGCGAGTGGCACGGGAGTGCGTTCGAGCAAGCACTCAAGGCGGCACTGCAGAGGGTCCCGACTAAAGATCGTGCGATCCTGCGGCTGCACTTTATCGACGGCGTAGGCACGGAAAAGATCGGCAAGATGTTAGGGGTGAGCCAGCCCACCGCTTCCCGTTGGCTGAAGAAGGTGCGCCTCGGCATCCTGGCGGACCTCAAACTGAGTTTGAGACGGGAGCTCAAGATGTCGTCTAACGAGATCGGGTCGTTGGCATCTCTCGCAACTCGGCGGCTGGAATCGTCGATTGCTCAGCTCCTGAAGGAGTCGGCACGGTGATCGGTGGTGGCCTGGACGGCCCTTCCCATCTCGTCTATCTCCTCGTGATCATGCTGCTTCCGCTTGGCTGCGTTTCCACATAGGCCGCGAAGCGCGGGAGTTGTGTGATAGTTCCCGGTTCCGTCACCCGCTCAGGCGGGGGGAACCGCCAGTCCCCAAGACGCTCACCTGGCCGTTCCTCCGGCAGCCGGACAGCGCGTGTGCCCGAGGCGCCTGGGCAAACGCCACCAAGAGAGCGAGGCCTGCGAGAATCAGGGCGGGCCGGGGGCCTTTCCAATACAGATGCGTTTGTAGAGCCGCGAGAGATCGAAACATCGGGGGTCGCAGTGGCCCGAAGCGAAGGCGTCGACGGCGAAGTGGGTCGTGATCCGCGGATACACGCCCCCCGCGAGCGCTGCCTTCAGGTAGACCTTCACGATGGCGGCGTACTGGTCGTCCGTGTAGGCGGGCGATGGGGAGCGGAACCAGGTTCTTCGAATGGGGATTGCACGCGTTCAGACCCCGCTGGGGTCCGCGATTCCGGTCTCCTGTACGATCTCCACAGGAACCAACGACGCGATCCTCTGGGTCTTCGTGGCGAGAAAGGCGGCGAGCCCCTGACAGCCAGCTTCGAGGTCTGCCTCCTTTCCGGGCACCGCCAGCTGCTTGGCGGTGCTCCCGGCCAGCTTGTCGCAGATGGGGACTTGCCGCAAGCTCGAGCTCGGACTGGTCGGCGCCAACGTGAGCGGCTGTCAGAGGGCGACGCGCAGCTGACGATGTCGATGCTGGGCATGCTGCTCGGCAATCAGCCCGGGGGGAGCGCGGCCCCTCCCGTACCCGCTCCGGAAACGCCGTTCGCGGCGCACACGCGCGCCAGGCCGACGGGCCGCAAGCCGCTGCCCGAGAAGCTCCCGCGGCAGCGTCTCCGCCGAGATTGATTTCGAGCGGAACGTGACGGTGACGGTTGATCTGCCGAGCGAGTAGTCGAGCGGGCGTCCTCGCGTGTTAGCGGGTGCGTCCGGCGCCGTCGGGCGAAGATCGAGGCGGGAGCAGGCGCCGAGAAGCCCCAGCTCTGCATCCCGCCTCGCCGAACTGCTACGAGTCGCTTGGGCGCTGCCGCATTCACGGAGGGGCTTCGACAGGGCCCCGGACCGAAGAGGGCAAGGCCATCGGTGTTGGCCGCTGCTCGACGAACGCAGGCAGGGTGGGCCGAGCCCCTGGGGTCACGGATTCACGGTGAATGACTGGAGAAGGACCACGCCGAGACTACTTCCGTTCTCGTCGAAGAGCTCCACAGCATTGCCGTTTGCGCCGCCAAGCGTGATCTGCTTGCTAGCTGTTCCGACGACGTAGTGCGTGGCGCTACCGAGGCCGCCGTGGCCGATTAGCTTGCCGCCCTCCATCGTGCCGGACATGCCGGGCGCCAGATAGATGGGCTGGTGCCGGAGTGTGCCAAGGTATTCGGCTCTGTCATTGGGGTCGAGACTGGCGGGGACAGAGCTCGCGTGAAGCCCCCAGAGCGTGATGGTCCCGGAGTTGGCGAAGAACAGTTCGACCGCGATCTCGGTGCCGGTCGTTGTCGTGCTAGCCACCTCTACGTAGCCTTGGACGAACTGCCAACCGGTACCAATGTACGGCGTCGGGATGTTCACCGCGCCCATGTCACTGCCGCCAACCCACGAGAGCCCATAGCCCTGAAGCTGGAACATCGACCCTGGGACTTGTACGTTTGTCGCGGAGTTCTTGAGCCAACCGGAGACATAGACCAGGTCGCCCGGCGACACAGGGAAGATGGCCAATCCAGGTTGGCGCACAATCACCGACCCAGAAGCCCCCACCGTGTTTGTCACATCCACGGCCGTCATGCTGCCATCCGGAGCCAGGACGCCCGGCGTGATGGTGACTCCCGCACTGGAAAGCCACAGCGAAGGTGGGTTGATCAGGTTCTGAAATCGCGCACCGAGCACACCCATGCCGCGCGCAGCGCCCGGGTGCTTACCAGTGATACGACCGTCAGCCCATGTCGTAACGTGGTCAACAGTCCAGGGATTCTGTGTGCCGGCCCCGATCCAGTCATTCGGCGTGTACCAGGAGTCGCCTCCAACGCAGGGGCCAGTGACGTATCCGCTCCGACGGATCTGTGCTGCGGCCCAAGGCACACCGTTGTTTACGACCGATGGACCTTGAGGATTCGAGTCGGCCGTAGTCACACCGTCGGCGTTCATCTGTGAGAACTGGTTGCCATCAACGCGCAAGGCCGGGAGGTTGAGACTCGGAACATTCATCTCGATCATGACGGTCCGGACATCGGCGCACGCGTATCCGTTGCGCCCCGCTTCGAAATAGATGGACCCGGAGTTGCCGCAAATGTCGTGGACGTAGGCCGCGGACACAGGAGGGGTGGCCGTGGCTGAACCAGCATAGATGTACATGCCGGCCATGCGCCGTTCATCGCGCGGTTCCGTCGGGTCGTTGCCGTGTCCGTTGATCCACCCGCCCCAGATTTCGGGCCGCATCGCGGCGGTGTGACCGATGTCCCAGCTCGGGCCGGATGTCGCGACGAATTGGTCGACTGACATGTAGACATTGCGGAATCGCACGTTCGTCGTTCCGCCGGCGTATCGCTCTTGATGGAGCAGGTAGCCGATGGCGGTCCCGCTCGCACCCGACGATCCGAACTTGTCCGTGACCGTTATTGTCGCGGCGTCGACGGGTGAAGTGGGGAACGAATCAACCATGTACTGGGTCCCTAGGAAGTGCGGGTCGGTGCTGGTGAGGTCAAGCAGCTCACCTGGACACAACCCGTGCGTTTGTACGGCCGCGCTGATCGATGCAAGCGGAGCATCACCGGCGGGGTCGCTGTAGGTGATCGTCCACGTCGCATCACCCGTGTTGGGCGGGGTCGCCGAGGTGATCACATAGTCGCCCGCGGCGAATAGTCCCGAGCCAGCGAACCGGATGGGGACGCCCGCCCTAAACGGCGGCCACGGAAGGCCCGGGTTGGGGATCTGCAGCGTGGTAACGTGGCCGGCCCGGACCGCGGAAATGGCGGTGAGGTCTGTTGGCAGGGTCAGGGTGTAGGTCGTCGACGTGCCCGTCCTCGATGCAGTCGCGACTGGGATCTTACGGACGGACCCGTCGGTGTTGTAGTCATAGTCCACACCGACACGCGCACCTACTTCGAAAGGGCTAGCCTGCTGCAAGTTCTCGAAAACGACGCCGTTCATCATCGTCCCACCGACGACCCAGATCGAAGGATTGCTCCGGGAGCCTCCACCCGAAAACGATGCGACGACGGGCTCAGTGAACGGGCCTAGGCCGTTGCTTCGGCCGACGCCGACGATCCGGATGGCGCAGCCGAGCGACAGCCAGCCCTGGGCGGCGAGGGCCGAGAAGAATGGCGCGCCTCCAGGCATGCTGTCGAAGCGGAGTCGAATTCCCTGAGCCGGCACGGGACCACCGACGTTGCATCCGTCGGCGACGTAGAGAGTTCCGCCACCGGCTTCTATCAATGCCTGCAGACCGGCGTAGATGGTCTGTCGAGCGGAATCCCACCCTAGGCCGTCATTTCCGTCCAAACCAGTCGGAGACACGTACCGAGCGTTTGCGTTTAGCCATGTAGCCATCGTTTCCGTCGCCCCTTTCGTGTTGGCCCCGCACCCAATAGGCCCCTTGTGCATGCTGCGAACGCACGGCGAGGATCCCGAAAGCGCCCTCCCCGATGGGCGTTTTCCGGCGCGCGTCTGGACTACTCGGACCGCCGTCTAATCGTCCGAACCATCGCTCACTTGAGGATCGTGTCGGCGTGGATCCCAGCGGTTGGTCCCCCGGACCAATCCAACGAGCTACGGTCGATTTCTTCCGTCGGTGAGAACCCCGATGGCTCTGAAAGCGCGGGCCGCTCCCCGAAAGCCCGGTCACGATGGAAACCTTCAAGACGAAGTGCCCGCTCGGTGGTCAGACCGGCGACCATCCCTCGTCACGCCACACTCTTAGCGCGGGACCGACGACGAATCGCCACGGCCCGCCATCACTCCAGCGGGTAGACGGCCTTCAGCGACCGCCCCGCGCATGACGGGACTCCCTCCCTGTCCCTCATGCGCATGAGGGACAGAAGACGCGGGTCCGGTAGTGCCGAACTCCGCGATTCCTTTCTAGCGGCCGCGTGATTTGAACAGGCGACCTTCGGGCTATGAGCCCGACGGACCTTCGCGGCTCCCAACGCGGCGTCCACCCCAAGAAGTGTCCCTTCCCCGGTTCCTCACTTCTCCCTGGCAGAGTCCTCAATTCTTGGAGGCCGCACCGGCGTGGAGCGCCGTGGGCGTCTGCGTTCCCGCTTTCGGAGCCGAGCGAGTTCTTGGGGGGACACCAGAATCGGCCTCGATCCGGTAGCGCTGGTCAAGAGGCCCTTCTGGTGTTGCCGGAAGGCCCAAGCGCGCTCTACGCCGATTTTGCGGGCGGCCTCAGAAATTGGGAGGAGGCCTGCCGGCGCTGCCGTCTCGCTCTGCGGGAAGCCGCCACCGGGGATATTCACCACCACGCGCCGGTTCGTCACCTGCAGCGGGTGTCGTGCCGAGATCGAGCGCCGGCTGGCGGCGCGCCGCGCGGGCCGGCCGTGATGGCGCTCTCTCAGTTGCTGCCCGCAAGTGGGTCAGCACGCGAAACCCGTGGCGCCTATCGGCCGACAATCGGGACGTGTTCGAGCCCGACCACATCGCCGAGCTCATCGAGGTCTTGTGCTCGATGGCGACATGGGCAGCTGCAGCTGGGCGACTGCAGGAGTGCGACGACGCGGTTTCGGTGGCCGGGCAGCTCTTGGAGCACCGAGCGCAGCTAAGAGTTCCGCGCGCGCGACGGTGAACATCGGCTCCATGGTTTCGGCGTCGTCCGGCTGCCACCAGAGCGTCACCACGCCGAAGCGCACCTCGATCCATCCTCCATCGATCCAGCGGAACGACGAGCCTCGCTCTCTGTGCTTCATCGTCCAGCCTCATACTTTGAATCGCGGCCTACACAAGTCCGTCCGCGTTGAGTCCAGAAAAAGTTGGCAGCTTGGGTTCGGTCCATGGGCACCCCTTCGTTGATCGGAAAATTCGAGAAGCCGTTTCCGCCCAATTGCGGAGTTTGCGGTTCCTCTAATGCCTAGACCTACCTAAGCTCGGAGCAAAACGTCCCGACAACCAGGGTAACAACTGGAATTGTTAGAGATTTTCCGTTAGGCGATGAGACGCTGATACGGGCAGAAGTTGCGGTTCTCGGCGCGCGGGCTCCTACAGTGTGGGAGGCGATCTGCCGATAGGACGCGCGGGGGAGGCTCCGGCCCGAGATCCGGTTTGATCTTGAGGGTCCGGTTTTTAACGGAGCAGGTTGGAAGGGGAAGGGAGAGGGGAATGAGAATGGACTGCGACACGTGTTACGCCGCTGGTGCCCCAGAGGGGACCTGCGATCACTGCATCGCCAGCGGACGTCATGAGCGCGTTGGCCGCGCCCGCCCGCAACCGGTACAGGTGCGGAAGCGGACCGGGCTCGAAGTTTTTTGCGACGAGTACACGAAGCTGCTCTTCGGTGCACCACCCCTGATCCCCGCCGTGCCGGCGAATGCGCCGCCCGAGGTCGTGCAGCGGATGGGGACGTTCGTGCTCCTGAAGGGCTTCGTCGCGGCCGTGGAAGCAGCCCGCGTCGTGCTCCAGGCCGCGTAGGCGGGGCGAGCGGTCGCTAATCCTCGCAGTCGGTGTCGACGGAGTTGCCGACCTTCGTCGACGTGCAGTGCACCTGATGGTGCTGGTTCTGCGACATCTGCTGGAACGCGGAGCGCTGCCGTTCGTGGCGCGCGTCCAGCTGCTGGGCCTTGAGATCTAGCTCCTCGCACTTGTCCCGAGTCGCCGCTGCGCCCGGCTCATCGTCCTCCTGCTGAGCGCGCAGCTTCTGGTGGCACTTCAGCGCCGCCATCTGCGCGTCCTCGACGCTACCGGAGGTCACGCAAGCCGGGAGGAGGACGAAGACGGCGAGGGCGAGGGTCCGCATCGTCTCTGAATCATCGCTCCGCGCTGGCAGCCTCCGCAACGGCACCCAGCTGTCAGAGAGATGGCGCCTCGGCGCAGGGGCTACTTCTGTCCCAGGATCCGCCGCGCCTCCCGCATCACCACGTCCCGGGTGAAGGCCGCCACCGTGATACGGCCAACGCCGAGCTGCGCGACAGGATCCTGCAGGTGGTGGCGTCATGACGGACTCCCCCACCCTGCTCTCCCCGAAGGACGCTGCCGCATTCCTGAACGTCGACATCAAGACCATCCACGCCCTGCTCGCCCGTGGTTTGCCCCACCAGCGCCTCAGCCCGCGCATCATCCGCATCAGCCGGGACGACCTGCTGTCGTTCGGGCGCGTGAAGAACTGAGCGAGGCCGCCTGATGGCCGCCTACAGGCGCAAGTACCGCGACCCCGAGACCGGGCAGACGGTCGTCGAGCCGCGCTGGCGCTACCGGTGCAAGTTCAGGCTCCCGGTCTGTATCGCGTGTTCGGTGGTCCCGCACCTCTAGCTGAAATCCTGTCGACGGTCCCGTCGCCTGCGTCGCCCAAGGGGGATCGGGCCGCTTCCAACCACTTCACGAGCCACTACCGGTGGGAGCTGGCCTTCGCTCGACGCGGTCGGGGCCGGACCCGCTTTCTTAGTCGAGCGAGTTCCTGGACGGATATTCGAATCGGCCTTGATCCGGTAGCGCTGGTCAACAACCCCTTCTGGTGCTGGCGGAAGACCCACGCGCGATTTACGCCGATGGTTCGAGCGGCCTGAGCGATGGAGACCAGACCGACCGGCTCCGTCAAAGTCTGCACGGAAATTGTGAGTTCCAGGCTCGGTAGTCCATTCCTGCTGCCAAGGTGTACTGAGCAGAGGTCTGAGACGCCAACTGAGCTGTAGTTCCCTACCGACTTTTCGGCCCTCGAACCATCCTCAACAAAAACAGGGAGTTCCGGACTCGGTAGTCGACTTCGGTTGGTCAGGTATACAGAGCTGTAACCAGCTGCGGCAGAAGATCGGCGTCGTCTACGGCAACCCGGAGACCACCACCGGCGGCAACGCGCTCAAGTTCTACGCCTCGGTCCGGCTCGACATCCGCAAGATCGGGACGGTCAAGAACGGCGAGCAGATCATCGGCAACCACGCGCGCGTCAAGGTGGTGAAGAACAAGGTCGCCCCGCCGTTTCGTGAGGCGGAGTTCGACATCCTTTACGGCGTGGGCGTCAACGCGGCCGGCGAGATCGTCGACCTCGCCTCGGCGGCCGGCCTGTTCGAGAAGTCGGGCGCCTTCTATTCCTTCCGCGGCGAGCGCATCGCCCAGGGTCGCGACAAGGCCTGCGCCTACATCGCCGAGCACCCGGAGATCGCCGCCGAAGTGCGCGACCTGCTCCTCGCCGCCCGCAAGGCCGAGAACGCGGCGCTCGGCGCGCCGCCGGCGCCCAGCGCACAGGCAGCGTGACCAAGGGCGCGAGAGCCGCCCGGAGAGAGCGCGCGGCGGTTTCCCGCCTCGAGAGAGCGGGCCCGGCGGCAAGAATCGACGCGGCCGGCCTGGCCGCTGCACGCTAGGCTCCTCTGGTCGTGAAACCGGTAGGGCCCGCCACGCTGGCGATGGGGATCGCCGCCGCAGGACTTCTCGCCACCTCACCAGAGGCGCGGGCCTGCGGCGTCTCCACGGCGGATGGCCTCTCCTCGTGCAGCTTGGCGGAGCACGAGGAGGAGACGCGCCCGCGCTGGCGATTGGGGGCGAGCGCGTCGTACACCTCGACGGCGATCGACTTCGGCGGCAACCTGACCGCGCCTGAGACGCGCGGCTCGGTCATCGCCTCCTTCGCCTATCAGCCGACGCCGCGGCTCACCTGGCAGCTGGCGGCGGGGAGCACCGTCGGCGGCCGACTGACCACGCCGGCCGGGACGTACGACTTCTCCGCGGGGCCGACGGGGGCGGTCGGCGCCTCGTACCGTCTGGTCAAGGGAACCAAGCCGTTCGTGCTGGCGACCGCGAACCTCTCCTTCTCGGCGGCCACCACCCAG
>Ga0209060_10001314_pt1 | contig 28194 bp, 28 predicted proteins | sample Coa_R1_8_FD_187155 | JGI IMG/M metagenome (GOLD analysis project Ga0209060, IMG submission 187155) | Surface soil microbial communities from Centralia Pennsylvania, which are recovering from an underground coalmine fire - Coalmine... | ecosystem: Environmental > Terrestrial > Soil >...
GCAAAATACGATATCGTATCCAGGACATATGGAATCGGAACGCAAACCCAACTCGGCGTCCTCCGCTCTGCAATCGCTTGAGGGCAAAACCGCCGTTGTTACCGGCGGTAACAAGGGAATTGGCTTGGCGATCGCCACGGCTCTCGCGGATCAGGGCTGCCGGGTTATGGTAGCCAGCCGTAACGTGCTGCCGAAAACTCCGAGGCGCGATACGAGCGGGGAACTTATCTCCGTGAAATGCGATATCCGCGATGCGAGCTCGGTGAAGCAGCTCTTCGCATCTGTCCAGGAACGCTATGGTTCGCTCGATATCTTGATCAATAACGCCGGCGTAGCGCATGGCCTTGCCCCCGTGGATGGAATTTCTATTGAGACATGGATGAGCGTGATAGAGACGAATCTTACCGGAACATTTCTGTGCGCGCGAGCAGCGCTGCCTTTGATGCATCCAGGGGGAACGATCGTCAACAACCTCTCGATTGCCGCCGAGCAAACTTTTGCGGGCATGTCTGCCTACAACGCCTCCAAGGCGGGCGCGCTGGGTTTCACCAACGCCCTACGAGAAGATTTGAGGAAGAGGGGCATTCGGGTGCTGGCTCTGCTTCCAGGAGCCACCGCCACGGATATCTGGCAGCAATTTTGGCCGGACGCGCCCCGCGAAAAGATGCTTTCCACGGCAACGGTTGCCGAAGCTGTCCTTCACGTTCTCGCTTTACCGGCGAACGCCACGATCGAAGAAATCAGGCTCGGGCCAGCCGCAGGGGTTCTTTAGGAAAATGAAAGCAGGGAAGTTTCTGCTCGCATTCGGCTAGGGCGAGCCATAGTCGTAGGCGAAATACCGGGTGCGGGCCGGCATAATCTTGATGAGAACCACGCCTGCGACAAATCCTCCAATATGCGCCCAGAACGCCACTCCTCCTGCTGGCTGGCGGGTTGAGAGAAGAGCGGTGGCCGTGCCGTTCAGCAATTCAAGCACAAACCAATATCCGAGCAAGAGCCATGCCGGTAGCCAGATGGGGAAGAAAATGACGGCCAGCGTGAGCACCCGTGCCGTCGGAAAAAGCGTGAAATAGGCGCCCATAATCCCGGCGATAGCACCGCTGGCTCCCACGCTCGGAATGTTCGAGTTAAAGTTGAAGAAATAGTGCGTAATGTTTGCAGCTAAACCAGTTATCAGATAGAAAATGAGGTACTGGAAATGGCCCAACCGGTCTTCCACGTTATCCCCGAAAATCGCCAGAAACCACATATTGGAAATAAGGTGCCAAACCGTTACATGCAGGAACATGGAGCTGAACAAGGGAATCAGGACGGCTTCGAGGGGCAATCTTCCGTTAAGCCACAGGTTCACATGCCGAGGCACAAATCCAAAATGAAGGTCGACAGCTCGCTGAATGCCCCAGAACCTTTCCAATAGGAAGACCGCAATGTTCAGAAGGATCAAGAAGTAATTCACAAGCGGCGGCGTGGACCGAGGCGCATCGTCGCGGATGGGCAAGAGGATCATGGGAGTGTAGTTTTACTATGATGCTCGATAATCGGGAGTTACTCAAGAGGAGGGAAATGCCGCATCCTCCCTTGGAGAGACGGGTTGCCCAGCCACTTTTTAACCTTTAAGTGTTGTAACATGAAATCTCCTCGGAAACTGTTTCGTCGATCCGCACCCAGACGCCCGCCGCGATTGAATCGAACGGAGATGAGACCTCGCGAACCGGAGCTGACCCATTTTGGACGGAGTCCTTATTGTTGACAAACCTGCCGGCATGACGTCCCACGATGTAGTGGCGTCTGTGCGGCGCATTTTGCGAGAGCGTTCTGTTGGACACCTGGGAACGCTTGATCCTTCCGCTACAGGCGTGCTGCCTTTGGTAGTGGGGCGCTTTACCCGTTTAGCGCAGTTTTATACGGAGGCAGACAAGCGTTATGAAGGCTCAATACGTTTTGGCTTTGCCACCGATACCTATGACGCCGAGGGACAGCCCACCGGCCCTGAGCAGGCCGTTTCCTTGTCGCTGGAAAGCATTCGCTCGGCAGCCGCGCGTTTCCTGGGAATGATTGAGCAGACTCCGCCGCCGTACTCGGCCAAGAAGATTGCCGGCGTACCAGCCTATAAACTGGCGCGGAAGAATCAGGAAGTCAAACTGAAACCCAAGCAGATCGAGATCAAGGAGTTTGAAATCGTTGATTGGGATGGCGATTGGGATGGCCAGAATGCACGATTCAAAACGTGGGTAAGCTCAGGGGCCTATGTGCGATCGCTGGCCCATGAGCTAGGCCAAATCCTCGGCCCTGGGGCGCATCTCTCCAGCCTCAAACGCACCGCCGTTCGAGAATTCCGCATCGAGGAAGCCCACAACCTCGATGATCTGCAAAGAGCTGCTGACCCGAGAGACTTATTTATTCACCCAAGGCTGGTACTGCCGGAAATACCGGCGGTTACCGCCGATGAGATGACTGTAGGAAAGATACGACACGGCGCGGCCGTGAACCTGCCTGAGTTTGGCAAATCCCTAATGGTAAGGACATTTGCAAACCAGACCGAGTTGATTGCCATCTGCCGCCGGATCGCCGGCACGCTCTTTCAGCCGAAGATTGTGTTGGTATGAGGAGCGCTGATCAAAAAAACGACACCGTCATTTGGTGTAATCGTCATTAAAGAGATCTGCCAGGGAAATGGAAAAACTTGTAGGCGCGTCGAGTATCTCGCGATCTTTCACTTCGAGAATGCCGCTAAGTTCGTGAATCCCGTTTTGATCGTGAATCACCGCACGGCGCAATTCCGGATAGAGCAGCCAGACCAGTTTGGAGCCGGCATCCAGGTACTGATGAACCTTTAAGAGCATGTCTTGAGCTGAATTGCTGGGAGAGATGATTTCGACCGCGAGTGTGGGACTGCCTTCAATTGGGGACTTACGAAGATCAAACCCTTGCAGTTGGTCGTTCCTGAGAAAAGCAATATCGGGCTTTCTAACGGTGGTAGGAGCCAAGCGGAAATCCGTTTCGTCAAGTACCAATCCTAAATGATGGGTCGATACGTAGAAAGTGAGAGCGTGCCGGAGCCGGTATCGCACGATGTTGTGGAGTGGAGAGGGAGATGGAGTCACGAGCAATTCTCCTTCAGTTAATTCATAGCGTTCATCGTTGTCTGGGAGCAGCAAAAACTCGTCAAAAGTCAGCCTTGTGGATGTGCTCATGATTGACCTCTCACAAACCAGCGGTCTCCGTTTCAAAGAATAGCATTTGCTTCCGATGTCAGAGCCACCCGGTTTGACCTTTCCGGCACACCCCTTAAATGCGCCTCAGTCCGGCTACCTCACTACCCATTATCAATGTCCGATAACGGATATTATGTTAAATATTGGTTGAGGGTTCGTATTTCCAGGCGTCCCACATGCCTTGATCTCTTAAGGAGCGGTGGGTTCCGGCTCCGCTGCCAAGATGCGGTTCAGGTCTTCCCTGAAGCGCTGCAATAACAGCACGCGCTCCGGCGTGGCTTCAAGCACTTCGTCTTTGTGAACGAAGACCTTCTTGTCTCCACGATCGACCAACGGGCCAAGACTTTCCCCCATGCGCCAGCCAACATTGCCGAGTACACGAAGGCCCTCCGCTTCTGCGGTTACGAATGCCATGCAATCATTGCGAATGATTCCGATCGCCTTGGGAAACCGTGGAAAGGTTTGAAGATCGAAACCGGCTTGATAAAGCCGCTGGAGTTGTTCGGCTGGGTCCTTCATGAAAGAGTTTTTTGAGAAATCCGAAATCTCGGGATTCGTGGCCTCAGCGCTTAGCTCTTTGCAAATAAGCTCCCTGCAAATACGCCGGGCACTCAACGGATAGATCACATCTTGTATCGGCCGAGGTCCTCGTCGTTTAAACCCTCGAGCCACTTTCGGAGGTCTTCGGCGGAAACGCGGTCCGCAGGTGTGGAGGCAAGCTTGGAGTGCTTCAGCACTTCATCTTCTACGTAGATCGGGCAATCAAGCCGCAGCGCCAGCGCCAGCGCATCGGAGGGCCGCGAATCAATGCTGATCACCTTGCCGTCCCGTTCCATCCAGATCACGGCAAAGAAGGTGTCATCGCGCAATTCGTTGACGACAACCTTGTGGACATGCGTGTCCAAACCGATCAGAAGGTTTTTGATGAGGTCGTGGGTCATGGGCCGGGGCGTGGTGACTTTTTCGATCTCCAGGGCGATGGCGTTGGCCTCGTAGACTCCTACCCAAATCGGCAATACTACGTCGCTGCCTACGTCCTTCAGAACCACAATGGGCATGTTGGTCACCGGATCCATCATTAGCCCCCGAATCTTCATTTCCACTTCCATCATGACCTCCCTACCGCGCCATTTCACCCACCAAACTGTTGGGAAAACTCTTGAGAACGAGAACATTAACATACTGGCCAGCCTCAGGCTGCATTCCCTCGGCCGCCATGAAATTCAAGGTAATATTCTGCGTGGTGCGCCCCACGATCTGTCCGCGCGCTTCGTTTTTACCCTCAACCATTACTTCATAAATATGCCCTACGCGCTTCTCGTAGTTAATTCTTTGGATCTCTCGCTGCCGTTCTTGCAGCACGTGCAGGCGGGTCGATTTTTCGGCTTCCGAAATGCTATCGATCATTCCAATGGCAGGCGTGTTGGGCCTTGGCGAGTATTTAAAACTGAAAACCCCGTCGTATTGCGATTCGTGCAACAGAGCGATGGTTTCCTCAAACTCTTCCGCCGTTTCGCCGGGAAAGCCCACGATCACATCGGTGGTAATGGAAATTTCCCGCCTGGCGCTTTTGATCCACCCAATCTTTTCGAGATATAGCTCGCGGGTGTATTCGCGGTTCATCGCCTTCAGCACCCGCGAAGAACCGCTTTGAACTGGAAGGTGAATATGGTCGCAGAGGCTCGACGAGGCGTCGACTGCATCGACAATATCTTTCGTGAAGTGCCGGGGATGAGAGGTTGTAAAGCGCACGCGGCGGATGCCTGGTATCTCGCCGACCGCAAACAGCAGTTCCGCAAAGCTGTGCTTCCCTAGCGGGTCGTGATACGCGTTCACATTCTGCCCTAGAAGCTGAATGTCGGTGTAACCCAAATCGGCCATTTGCCGGGCTTCCGCCAGGACCGAGTCGGAGGTTCGGCTGCGCTCTTTGCCGCGAGTGTACGGCACCACGCAGTAGGCGCAAAACTTGTCGCAGCCTTCGATGATCGTGATGTATCCGCGATGAGGATTGCTGCGTGCGGTGAACTCGGTCTCAAACGTCTGATCGGTCTCCCGATCGTCGAGGCCGGTCACGCGGTTCTCGCCGGATTCAATCTGAACCAGCATCTGCGGCAGATTACGGTAGGAAGCCGAACCGGCAACCAGAGAGACCCATGGAGCCTTCTCAAAGATCTTGGCGCCTTCTTGCTGGGCCACGCATCCAAGGACTGCAAACTTCTTGCCTTGTGCCCGGAATTTTTTGTAATCCTGAAGGCGATGAAAAACTTTTTGCTCGGCTTTGTCGCGGATGGAGCAGGTGTTGTAGAACACCAATCCGGCCTCTTCTACGGTCTCCACCTGCCGGTATCCCTGCTGGATGAGGGTCCCGATGACTTTTTCGGAGTCGTGGACGTTCATTTGGCAGCCGAAAGTCTCGATATAAAACGTCTTTTGCGAATTTTCCTTCACTTAGCAAAGTATAGCGCGCCCGGCAATCATTTTTACCCGGAGATTTAACAAATCCTGAAAGTAGAATTGTGGACATTTGCCATGCAACCCGACGAAAGAGACATCTGGAACCGAAAATATCGCGAAGCATTTCAAGAGCCGCAAAAGCCGGACGCGTTTTTTCTCCAGGCTTATGACGAACTTCTGGAGCCTGCACCACCGGGCCGTGCGCTCGATGTTGCGGGAGGCCTTGGCCGCCACGCCCTGTGGCTGGCTGAGCGTGGATGGCGGGTGACTCTCGTGGATATTTCCGATGTGGCGATGGAGAGGGTTCGAACACAGGACGATGCGAGAGGGACGCTTTCAAAGATTGAGACCAAGGTGGTGGATCTTACATCTCCGTCAGTAACTGCCGGGATCGAGTTGGGCCGCGAGGGCTACGACCTGATTTTGGTGTTCTTGTATCTTCAGCGCGATCTCTTCCCTGCTTTGATCGAGGCGCTCAAGCCTGGCGGGCTGCTCCTTTACAAAACCTATACCGCCGAAGGCCTCAACATCGGCTCCGTACGCGGACCTCACAACCCGAAATATCTGCTCGCGCCCGATGAATTGCGGCAGGCGTTTCGCGAACTGGAGATTCTCCAATACCGCGAAGAAGGCGGCGTTGCGGAGATGATCGCGAAAAGACCTTGAGGCCCTGACGTTGGATTGTTCAGAATGTTTCGATTTGGGACGGACGATGACCACAAAAGAAGCAATCCTCGAAGTGCAGGAAAAGGGATATTGTGTGCTCCGGGAGCATTTGCCAAAAAACGTGGTCGAGGCTTGTAAGAACGCATTTTGGCCGGTTCTTCTCACATATCTTGAGAAACACGGCCATGAGCCTAACCGCGGACCTCATCGCCATTTTCTTCCGATGCCATTTGATCTGCCGTGCTTTGCGCCGGAGTTCTTCTTTGATAACGAGATTCTTACCATTGTTCGTAGCGTAATGGACGAGCGCGTCGTCGCTGACCAATGGGGCTGTGACGTACCGCTCCGGGGTTCGGAGTACCAGCGCTTTCACGTGGATTATCAGCGCCCTTTATTTGCGGAAGCTCCCGATCTTTCACTGCCTCCCTATATCCTGATGATCAGCTTTGGCTTGGTTCCGATCACATCTGAGCACGGCCCAATGGAAATCGCACCCGGCACGCATCGCATGACGCGCGAGCAGGCGATGCGGTCGGTTGAATGCAATGCAGGCGCGTTCTTTTCGGTGCCGCTAGAAATCGGCGATGTACTGATTCGCCATCCCTGGGCATTGCATCGTGGCACTCCCAACGTGACGGATACGCCGCGAGCCCTTGTAACCGTGCGTTATGTGCGCCGATGGTACGCCGATACCAGTCGAGAGGTGAATGCAATCCCAAAAGCGCTTTGGCAATCGCTGACGGCCGAGCAGCGAGAGATCATGCGATTTCCGGTCGAGAACTAGATCGATCATCACGATGGCTTGCCCTGTTCATGCCCCATCTGTCTTAGGACTGTGGGACTGTGATCTTTCGCGATGCAGGATGGATGTTACAATCACGCCTGTCCTATGGCGAACGAACCACTCACGAACAATAACGACGCGGCAGGAAGCGCGGCTCAACCTGCCAAGGGCCATCATCACCGGGAGACAAAGAACCACTGTTTCGCATGTGGCAAGGACAATCCCGAGGGGATGTTTCTGGATTTTCATTTTGAAGGCAGCGAAGCGGTTTGCAACTTTACGCTCACTCGCCGCTACACAGGCCCTCCGGGACATGCGCACGGAGGAATTATCGCTACCATCCTGGATGAGGCCATGGGCAAGGTCAATAAGCTTCGCAGTGTGCTGGCGCTCACCAAAGAAATGAGCATTGAATATCTAAAGCCGGTACCGTTAGAGAAGCCTCTGGTGGTGGTTGCCCGCGAACGCGAGATTGAAGGACGAAAACACGTCAATGTTGGTGAAATTAAGAACGCAGCTGGCCAGGTCCTTGCGCGAGGGACAGCTACCTTCATTGCAATCGATCCCGAGAAGATGTTCGGCCGATTTGCCGAAGAGGTGATGAGTCCTCCAGGGAACGGGCAAGCCTCGTGATTATTGAACCGAACTTAATCGTCAAGCCGCTGTGCTGAAACGCAATTGGTTTGGGAGCTAGACTGCCGGAATCTACGAAGGCGAGAAAACGGGCAGCCGCTTCGCCAGAGCCTAAGATCGACGAGGTTGTTTCCTTCGGGCAGTCGTCGGAATCCGGTCGCCAGGCGTGATCACATGTGCCGACAAAAGCGATTGCGGAAAATCCTTCGGATTGAGGGTCACGATGAAATCGGCTTTGCCAGCTTCAGCGCAAGCACAAAACGGGTCATCTCCGGGATCGGGAGAGATAGCAGGCATTCGTACGGCATCCACGGGTTCGGCCTCTTCTCGTAGCAGATTGACGATTTTACCGATGAGTGACCGACGCACGCCTAACCTTGCTAGGACTCGCTTGTATTCGGACACGATCTCATCTGTGATAAGCCAGACAAACGTATTCGACTCGATCCAGTCCTGAAACATCCCGGCGCTTGGGTTCTTGGGAGCGATCTCCGAAGTCTTCAGGCCCGCAATTCCCGCCACGAGAACGGAGGTATCGACAACGCCTCTAGGCCGATTTCGTTTTTGAGCGGGCAACGACAGTAATCTCCGGAAGCTTCTTTTGCCCTACGCGGCTTTCTCGAACCACTTTCAAGATTTCGCCTTCCGAGATGTCATCTAAGTCGGCGGCGGCCTTTCGTATACTTCGCAAAAAATCTTTCTTCCATCCCGGTCTCTTACGGCCCTTCGGGAGATCCTTGAACGCCGAAGCCAGGGGGATCTGGTTTTTCAGCTCTCGCGCCAGCGAGCGAACTGGAATCTTGATTTCCACTGCATCCGTGTGGTTGAGCGGACGGGAACGGAGGCAGATATCTCTCGGATCCTTGGTTTCTACCTGGCCCAAGTTTTCCGAAAAAGCCTCTGTGAAGCGTGCCAAGAGTTCGCTCGAACTGCCAAGGGATTCCTTGAGGTAAAACGCTACTTTGGCTTCCAGAAGAACCTTCATATCAAACCAGCACACGTTTCTGCGCCGGGCGGGACAAATGACTCCCATTTGCACGAGGTTTTGCAAATCTTTGGGAAGAACGCCCAATGCAATGCTGGCTTGTTTGAGCTTGAGTATGACCGTCTGCATAAGATTAACTGCCTAAAGTTTAGACGGCTATTGTCTAAGAATCAAGTGCCAAGGCATCTTCAAATAGATCATTAAGCGGGTGTGGGCCCGATAAGTTTTCCAAACCCGGTTGCATCCTTTCAATTGCGGAACCCCTTGCAAATCCAAGGACAATGAAGCCTGCCCTTTGCGACCCGAATGTTTATGCCTACGTCTTTTTAAAAGAATCTTTTGACCGTTCTCTTGCCGGAACCGCAGCTAAGAGCGAGCCGTGATTTCTGCAGGCAGGCCTATCAAGCATAAGGAATGCTCAACGATCGGTTGAGAAAATTCAAATCGTGCTTCCACATGGGTGTTGTTACATTGGTAGCATGAAGTGCAAATATCTCTTGCTTCTCTTGGTCCTTTGGGCAGGGACTCTGGCGGCTACTTCGCAATCGGGCTCGATCGTAGGCACCTGGGCTCTCACCGCAGCCGACAAGCTTCTTCCGGATGGCACACGCACGTCTGATTTTGGAGACAACCCGCACGGTCTCGTCATCTTCACAGCCGATGGCCATTACACTGTTGAGATCTATCGCGCTGATCGTACAAAGTTTTCATCCGATGACCGCTTCAAAGGAACTCCTGATGAGTATAAGGAAGCCTTTCTAGGAATGAGCGTCCACTTCGGGCGATACACGGTGGATCCTGACAAGCACACGATTCGTTTCATCATCGATCGCGCCTCGTTTCCCAATTGGGATGACGCCACACAGGTTCGAAGCTATGAATTAAAAGGCGACGAGCTGTCCTGGAAAGTCCCGGCTCGACCCGACGGCTCGATTCCGATTACGGTTCTGCGCCGGGTTAGATAATCGGGGGCAGCGTCCAGAGGCCACGCCCAACATTTTCACTTTGTTCGCGACATCCTGTTGCCCTTGGTAGGTAGATAAAAACCTATGTCTTTTTAAGTTCTATGGCTGGCGGTAATGGATGAATGAGGCCCGCGAACCCAGAGCAATCGCATGAAAACTTTGATAGCTCTTTATGTGAGGGGGCTTAGAGGCAAGCCTAGGTAGGAAAAGCCGAAGGAGATGCCTTGGAGCACAAATGAGAACAAAAGTTCTCACATGTGCTCCAAGGCATGAAATTTATTGCGTGCGCTTTAACGCCGCCCTGAAGGGCGGCTCTTCCACAGTTGTGCCAGCTTCATCGCCAGCCTGATTTATCAAGGGGCTGAAGGAGCACACGAGTCGTGAGACAAATTTCAAAACGGGACAAACGGTCAGATTTCTTTCATGCGATTGCCCTGCCGCGCACTCTTACAGCGACCAAGCCGTCATTCAGAGTGGAGTGCGGCGATGGGGTTGAGGCGCATGGCACGCAGCGCCGGCATATAGCTGGCGGCGAGCGCAACCGCGGTAAGCGCAAGGGTGACGCCAGAGAAGGTAGGTAGATCCGTAGGCGACACGCCGTAGAGCAGGCCGACCATCAGGTGAGAGACGATGAGCGCTCCGGCCACACCCAACCCAGCACCGGCGGCGGCCAGACGGAGTCCCCGACGCAGGACCATCTTGAGGATATTGCCTCTTTGGGCTCCCAGTGCGAGGCGGATGGCGATCTCACGTCTTTGTTCATTGACCACATAGGAGATGGTTCCGTAGATTCCAAGTCCGGCGAGCAGCAAGGCAGTGGTCGCAAAAAATGCCACCATCTCCATCGAGAAGCGCCTTACCGAAAGTGAGGAGGAGAGGACGTCATCCAGGGTCTCCGCATGGAAAACAGGAAGTTCCGCGTCAATGGATTGGACATGCCGGCGCAATTGTGCGGGGATGATGCTGGGATCGAGTTGTCCCCGAAGAAAGATGGCCAGGTCTTTGAAGGGGCGCTGGTATACGCAGCGGTAGATCTCGGGAGTTACCGCATCCGCCAGCGATTCCGTGCGAGCATCCGCAATCACGCCGACGATCGTGGTCCAGCCTGCTTTGGCAGCCCGATCCGTACTACCGTCATTCGACGTCCATCCCGACAGGCCGAGCCGGACGCGTTTGCCCAGCGGATCCTGGTCTGGCCAGTAGGCGCGTGCCGCGGCCTGATTGATGACCGCGACCTCGGGCGTACTCTCAAGATCCTGGTCGCTGAAAAGGCGTCCGCGCAGCAGCGGCATACCTAATAGGTGGAAGTATTCGGGCGAAACGATGGAACCACCGATCAGGTGAGCCAGATTGGCTTTGGTCTCGTCATTCGTCCGGGGGCCTTCGCGGATCATCAGAAGCGGCTCGAGATCGCCGTGACTATGGCCCAGGGGGAGAGCGGCCACGTCTCCAAGAGCCGCTTCCTCTACGCCTGGCAGGGTTCGGCTGCGGCGAAGAATCTCGCGCAGCAAAACAGATTCCTGTGTGGCGGTTCGATAGATATCGGTAGTGGGATCGTTGGGACCAGGCAGCCAAGTTTGAATGGCCATCACGCGGGCCGGATTGAAACCGGGCGGCACCTTGAACAAGTCCCAAAAACTGCGCAGCAAAAGGCTCGCGGCGACCATGAGCACTAAGGAGAGTGCCAATTCACCGACGACCAGAATCTGGCGGGCGCGTGATCGTTCCGGGGAACCTTTGGAGCCGCGTCCTTCTTGCCGGAGCGTACCAATCAAATCGACTCGGCTCATCAGCCAGGCGGGAGCAAGCCCGAAGATGGTTCCGGCTGCAAGACAGACCGCCATAGCAAACGCCAGCACGCCCCATCCAACCGTAATATCGCTGCCGTGCGGAAGGCTCTCCGGAATAAGCCGCAGTAGGAAATGTTGGGTGCAGAAGAGAACGGCAAAACCGGCGATTCCGCCAAGCAGGAAGAGCAACAGAATCTCGGTCAGAAGCTGGCGGATGAGGCGTGGTTGTTGCGCTCCCATCGCTTGGCGAACCGCAATCTCACGACCCCGTACACTGGCCCTGGCGAGCAGGAGATTGGCGACATTGACGCAACTGATCAGGAGGACCAATCCCACCGCGCCGAACAGCAGAATAAGAGACTGGCGAACGCTGCCGACCATACTTTCGCTGAGCGGAGTCAGGCGTACGCGCCATGCGGCCTGCGCCGGATACTCGGCTGGATATTCCTTTTTCAACGATTCAACCAGGGCATCGATATGCGCCTGGGCGGCCGCGATCGAGAGACCCGGCTTCAGGCGGGCGATGACCTTTCGATGCAGACGTAAACCACGCTGTGGAGGCTTAAATGGCAGGCCCGAATAGCCCGCTCCCAACCACAGCTCTACATTCTGCTCCTCGCCGGTTGAGCCCTGATCGCGAAAAGCGCGCGGCATCACGCCCACGACTTGATAGGCGTCGTTGTCCAGGCGTAGAGTCTTGCCGATCACGTGCGGGTCGGCTCCGAATTCCCTCCTCCAAAGCCCGTCGCTCAGCACCACCTCCAGGTTGAAGCCTGGAGTGGCATCGTACGGATCGAAGGTGCGGCCCAACTGCGCGTCCACACCGAGGAGCGCAAAGTAGTTCGGCGTAACACTCTTGAAGCTGAGACGCAGGGGCTGGGCACTCCCGGTGAGGTTCACGTTTGCGCCGGTGCCGCAAATCGACACGGACTGGAATATCCCGGAACTCTGAAGATCTCTAAACTCAGGGATAGAGATGCCGACATCCTGCGCTCCCGCTCCGGGAAAGTCGTCCTGGATCCGAGTCAACTGGGTGGGGTTCGGGTACGGCAAAGGATGCAGCAGCGTGGCGTCAATCACGCTATAGATGGCGGTGGTGACTCCGACGCCCAGCGCCATGGTTGCGATTGCAATGAGAGAGAATCCAGGAGATCTCAGAAGCATGCGAACCGCGTAGCGCAGATCGAAGAGCAGATTCCCGAGCATGAGTGCACTGTATCTATCCCATAGACACTGGCACAATTTGATTCTTTTTACCGGTGAAGTGAGCGTCGCTTATGCTTTTCGCAGGATGCGCGAGCGCTGAGGATATGTGAACTCGGCAAGAACGCCTTGTGTCGCCGAAGCAAGTAAGGAATGCAGAGCGTCGACCGCAGGTGTAGCCGTGACGTTGGGGCCACGGTGTAGCGCAACGGGAAAGCTCGGGAGCACCGGGAGGCGATGCAGCGATTTCTTCGCCATGAGCGGCGGCGGTATTTGCATCGCGGTACGTGCGGTGATGCCAAGTCCGCCTTGAAGGGCTGCCCATAGGCCGTCCAGGCTTGGGCTGGTGGCCGCGATACGGTACGGGATGCCAGCGGCTTCGAGCTGTTGCACCGCAGCCTTGCGGAAGGCGCATTGAGGGCCTAACACAGCAAGAGGTAGTGAAGCATCCTGCATGCGGAAGGTGCGGCTAGCGATCCAAAGCGCGGGCAGTTCTCCCAGCAGCAGTGCGTCCTTCCGGTCTGCAAAGCCGATCGTTAACGTGAGGTCAAGCTGTCCTTTATCCAGGGCTTCGATAAGCGCTCCGTTGCCCTCGATACGCAACTCGATCTGCGTTCGCGGATAGAGTGCTGTGAACTGCCGTAAAGAGTCGGGCAGCACCGACGCGAAATCCTGCGGAGCACCGATGCGAACGGCGCCCGCCAATGTGACTCCCTGCATGGTTTGCAGGAGATCATCATTCAATGCAAGCATACGGCGCGCGTATCCGAGCGCGGTCTGGCCGGCCTCCGTCAACTTAAGTGTCCGGCCGTGCTTGCGAAAAAGCTGTGTTCCCAACTCCTCTTGAAGACGCTTCATCTGCAGGCTGATGGCCGATGGCGTGCGTCCAAGACGGTCTGCCGCCTGCGCGAAACCACCGACATCGTGCGTTGTGACCAGAGTCCGCAAGGTGTCGAGATCGAGATTACGGAGAAGCATCTTGCTTGATGTTACACGAACTATAAAGGAGAGCGTTCTGTGCGCGTTCGGAACATCGACCATGTTTGCATTCTCGCCGCAATTACGCGTCGAACTTTATCGAATGGGAAATCGTCCAATCCAGAAGGGCTCGCGGGCAATCCCCGATAAACTCGACTCAGTTGCGGCACTCGCGCAAATCCAGAGATCTTAAAGCCAGCCCTTTTGCGACTGACGTAAATTCAGAGCCGCCGGCAATCTTGTCCTTGCCGAACCGGTCTTCGAAGATGCGGCGAACAGCAGGCACAAAGGATGATCCACCTGTCAAAAAAACCTTGTCGATATCATGCTCCGCAAGACCTACCTGCGTGAACAGTCGGTCCAAACAGCCACTGATCGTCGACAACTCTTCTTCAATCCAGCCTTCAAATTCTTTGCGGGTCACCTTCCGCGCAATCGAGATACCGGTTGCTCGAAAAGCGAATTGAGTGGCTGCGGCTTCCGAAAGCTCGCACTTCGTCCGTTGCACCGCGCGATGCAATTGGAATCCCAGATCTTCCTCGATCAGCGTGATCAGCATTTCAATGCGGGCAGGCTCCAGTGCCTCGACCTTCAAAGACTTGAGCATCTGGATTGTTTCCCGAGTCTTCAGGAAAGAAAGATAGTGCCACCGTTCGAGTTTGCGATAGATCCATGCGGGAATCTGAAGCAGTTTGCCCATGGACCGATACATGGAACTCTCGCCGAGAAGGTCCGCGACGAGATGCCGGACGATCTTGGCGTCGAAGGCATCTCCCGCCAGCCCGATGCCTTCGGTCGCCAGTACTTCCCTTTTGTTGCCATTTTGCCTTTCCGACGGTCCAACGCGAAGCACAGAAAAATCCGTGGTGCCGCCCCCGAAATCGGCAACCAAGATAACCTCATCGCGATCCAGTTGCGATTCATAGAAATAGGCGGCCGCCACAGGTTCATATTCGAATATCACATCGTCGAATCCCGCGGCCGCAAATGCGGACCGAAGGCGTGCGACTGCAAATTGGTCGTCTTCTGCAGATTCGGAGCCTACAAATCGCACTGGCCTGCCTACGACCGCGCGTCGGCCAAAGGTTCCCAGAGAACTCTCAGCACTCTTTCGTAAATGTTGAGCGAGAATGGCAACCAGATTCTCAAATGGGTAGTTGCGGCCCAGAATGTTGGTAGCCGTCAAGGTCCGCTGCGACAAGTAGGACTTAAGGGATTGAATAAACCGGCCCTCGTGATCGGATTTCAGGTAGTGCTCGATGGCCGCGGGGCCGGCAGACACAGCTACTTTGCGAAGAGCGCCTTCCGCTGCCTTTTCAAAATAGAGCACTGAACGAAACGTTTCACCGGCGCCATCAAATTTTGCCAGCGACACCGATCGCGTCGCTCGATCTGCAATCGCAATCGCGCTGTTGGTGGTACCGAAGTCAATTCCGATGGACATCCCTGATTTTGGTCTCCCGCGGTTGCGTCAAAGTAGCTAGGGGTTTTGCCCTTGATATCCCATTTGCGGAAAATTCGGAGCGTCCCGAGAAGTGTTTTAAGGGGCAATTCTCTTTGGTGCTCACAAGAAGAATTACTCATGAAAAGCTTTGCTGCAAACACTACAAAGATAATATCCGATTCAGTGATCTCTGCTTTGACCGCATTCTCCTTAAGCATAGGATGCAGGCGATCAGGCCATCACGCCATCAATCAGTGGGCAGCCGATATCGCAGAATCTCGAACTCATCGTCCACTTCACATGAACTAATCTCGAGCACCTGGTTAAACCATATCGCTATCGCGATCAAGTTCATCAAGAGCGACAGAGAACATCTCTTTTTGCAACTCGAGGTCCATGCCTACAGGCCCGTTGAGGCAGATCAAGCCCGCGTGAATGGCGATATCGGAATACTGGCCTTTGCTCCCTGGAGAGCTAGAGGGACCACGGAAATCGACGCTGTTCTTCGTGACGAATGTCCAGTCACCATCGACGATAGCCGACTTTAACTGCCAATCTTTAAGATCCTCCTTTGCCGATCCAAGTTACATGAGAGGTTTCCGCATAACCTCGTTCCTGGGCCAACTTGCTTAGTTCTGGGCTGAGGCATTCATCGATAAGAAGTTTCACGTCCGAGGGCGCCTGCGGACGCGATTTGCAGCAATAATGACTGAACCTGCGGGCGGCCCTGATGGCCGGCGAGGACGACCACGAGGCGGGTTCGCCTCTGCATAGATCGCTGCGAGTTCAATATCATTGTCACTTAACCCCGGATAGGCTCGCCGAATCCGACTCAACGGCAATCCTGCCGAAACCGACGATGCAACGTCATAAACCGGAATTCGCGTCCCTTTGATGACCGGAGTGCCACTCAAGATCAATGGATCCTCAATGACCAGTTCTCGGGAGGCGAAGAGGCGGGACAGACGTTCACGGGTGCGCTTTAGAAACGGCGCCAGATTAATCGTCAGAAACTCTTCGCGAATATTGAATGTATTTTCAATCCAGTCATCCAAAAGTGACTCTTTGCATGTTGACATCAGACAATTGCGCCATTCCGGCTGCTCGCGAAGCGGCATTGCCGCGGTAATTGCCCGAGTGCGTTCCTCCGCCGTCAGCCGATTTGAAGTCTCAAAATAGAAAGAAATAAAGACACAAGAGTCGATTAACAGTCGTCTTGTTCGATCACGGCCCACGGCATAGAGCGCCTCTGGCAGGATCTTCTCATCTATGACGCGATTGACGTCACGCACCGACACTGACGCGACGACGGCCGTTTCAGTTGGTGTTAATGTCTCAGCTTCGCTCATCATAATAATCTTTCCGACGTATCGGATTATATATCGACTTTAGATGCTTTCGCAAAAGGGCATGGTTTGCCCAAAGAGGGGTCAAGATGGCTTATTGCAGATTGAATCGCAACGAGAAGCCCGTCTCATCAACTCCTGAACTTTAGCTGACTCAGTTTAGTGAGCGGTCTGGCTTGCGGGCACTCCATCCGGAAAGAGCTTCTTCAAGAAGTCCTGGTCGCCAAGAATCGTCTTGAATTGATCGTTCCCGGCAAAATCTTGAAATCGCTTTACGAAGTCCTGGTTCAGGCTCTTTGCTTTGAAAAATTCTTCCAAGGCGACGCCCTTATCTCCCACAAGGTAATCCAGGAATGCGAGCCGCAGGTGGCTGTCGAAGTTCTTTGGTGAGTAGCCCGCTGCTTTTTGGGCCGCCTCTCGGGCTTTCATCAAAGAATGGGATGCGAGAGCCTTGAAGGTTTGATCTCCATAGTTGTACGCGAGGTTCAGATCCAGAAGGCGGCGGAGTTCCGTAAAGGGATCGGGATTGTCGTCTACATTGATGTAGATATAGCGGTCATTGTTGAGATTGCGGCCACCCTGTTTACGCACTACCAGCATGGAAGCGGATTGCCGTCCGCGAGAATCTCCGCCCACGGCATCGCCGGCCTTCAACGCCGCAAACAGTTTTTCGGCGAGTTCCCCCTGTGTTGCTTCGAATGCCTTTCCCATGGCTTCAGGCACTTGTGGGCCTACAAGGATATTTCCCTGCGCCGACCAGGTCTTCCCTTGCCGGTCGCCCGCCCATTTGGGAGCATTCGGGCCTGTGTACGCCGCTACGTTTCCCTTCGCATCCACAATGGCCACCTGGCGTCCGTCTTTGCCCTCAAACGTATCGGTGGCCTGCAGCTTCTCCAATACCTCTTGCGCGGAGAGTCCCTGGCGAAGCAGGTCGATTGCCTGCTGACCATAACCCACGTTGACGTTGGCCTGGGTAGCAACGGCGCCGACTCCAGCCATGGCCCACGGCACTACCGAACCTACGGAAAAATAGCGCGAGGCGACGGCCACGCCGAGGTCTCCGGTTTGGGGATCGATCGCAACAATCGAAAAGGTTGAAACAGGAGGTAGCGGAAGAGGTTGCGCCGCGACCAGAGCAGATACAAAAATCACCAACAAGAATGCAGCCGTTTTTTTCATCACGCCTCCTGTATGCCCTTCAATCCGATTTTCCGAACTAAGTTTGAATTCCCAAAGTATAAGCGAGAGCAACAATGGCGAGGATTCCGACCGAAACCCAGACATAGGGCCAGTCTCGCTCCCGAAAAAACTGAATGCCGGCAACGGCGATCCGCAATGCCGGAGTGGCCAGCAGCACCAGCAATCCGGCCACGGTGATTTTATTCGATGTACGCGTTACCGGCTGCAAGAGGAGGCCGACGATAATCAAACCAAAGGCGGAGTAAGCGCCAAGCTTGAGAGCAATCGCCACAATTTTGTCGGCGGCAGTATCGTCGCGCTTCAAGAGAACCCTCCAGTCGCAATCTTGTAGATCATCTCAATCGCCAGCCACGCTGTAATGCCGATGACGAGCAGAAGAACATAAAATACCCGTATTTTTGGGGCGATTCTAGCTCCAACCAGAGAGCCCGCAAATACTCCGGCCACCAGCGGCGCGGCCAGGGCAATCTGCACATCGCCGCGTCCCCAATAAATGTAGGCGCTGGTCGCGGCGGTAACCCCAATCATGAAATTGCTGGTGGCGGTTGCCACGCGCAGCGGCACCTTCATGAAAAGAAACATGACCGGCACCTTAATGGGTCCGCTGCCGATGCCCAGAAGCCCAGAAAGTCCTCCCGCGAGGAGTGCAGCCCCCATGCCCAGTGGATAATTCTGCGGGGTATAGTCGGGGATTTCCGTCTCCAGTTCCTGTTTTCTCGCGCTCCAGGCTTTCCTCACCATGGAGGCCGCACTGGTGAGCAGAAACACAGCCAGCAGCAAGGCGAGCGTTTTGCGGTCTACCCGGTGGGCCAGCAGAGCCGCTATGGTGGCTCCGGAGGTGGTGGCCAATTCCAGGGTCATGCCCAGCCGAATATCGGTAACATGCCTTTCCACATAGAGGGCGGATGTGGCCGTGGAAGTGGCAATCACCGCCAGAAGGCTTATGCCTACGGCCTGCTGCACCGGCAGTCCGAAATAAATGGCAAGGAGCGGAGTAATAATGACTCCTCCTCCGATTCCCGCCAGCGCGCCGCATCCTCCCGCCACGAATCCAATCGCCGTAAGCAGGAGCGAAATCCCCAGGCTCATTCTCCTCCGCTCTCAATCCCCAAAATTGTGCCGCCTTTCGGTTCCTCTTCCGCACGAAGCACCGTGGCAACTGCTCCCAGGACTACCAGCGTTGCAAGAACCATGGTTGCCGATAATCTGTCGAAGGAGAACAGCCATCCCTCAAAAACCGCGACCACCGGTATGATCAGGCTGCTGCTGGCAAGCTGGTATGGCTCCAGATGGCGCAGCAACCAATAGTATGTGGCAAATCCGGCTGCCGAGCCAAAGATGCCAAGATATGCCAAAGCCAGCACCGATGGAAGCGACCATGTAGTTTGCCGGTGCGATTCCAAGGCCCACGTTGCCCAAAACAACCCAATCGATCCAAAGGCAAATTGCAACGCCGTTGCCATCACCGGATCGATTCCACCGATCCTCTCCTTGGCGAAAATCAACGACCAGGCGCTTGAGAACATTGCGACCAAAACGGCGATGCCGCCGATCACTGCCGATCTTGTCATGTTCGGCGTTGTGTAATAGAGAAGCAGCAACCCTCCGAACGCAATGACCATTGCAAACACGGTTTGCCGAGGCACCGTGCGGCTGGTCATGACTGGAGTGAGCAAAGCGGTGGCCAGCGGCATGGAAGAAAACAAAATCGCGGTCATCGAAGAACTCACGTACTGCTCCGCCCAGAATAGCAACCCATAAGGCAGCGTCATTACGGTGAAACTCAAGATCAGGATCGCATTCCACTGGCGCTCGCCCACGGGCCATTTGGCTTTACGAAACAGAAGCGAACCAAATAGAACGACGGCCGCAATCAGGAAGCGAAGCCCCGCGGCCTTAAACGGCGGTATGTCGCGCACCGTGATGCGAATGGCCAACCACGAACTACCCCAGAGAAGGCACAGGAGAGCATAGGCAAAATAGTGAATTCGGCCAACTGAGGAGGTTGTTTTCGGGCCCAACATGGACGCAACAGTGTACACGCTCGGAAAGAACGCCACGTAAAAACAAAACCGGGACGATCTCATACTTTTTCGATCGTCCCGGATAATGTCTATTCGCAGCTTTTTACTTAGTGCCGGTCGCCGCCACGGTCTCCTCCGCCGCCTCTATCACCACCACGGCCACCGCCGCTGCGGCCGCCGCCGCCACCACTACCGCCACGCCGTGGCCGCCTGCCGCCACTGCCTCCGTGTGGGCGATCTCCGCGCGGTGGACGATCAGGACGCCCTCCCCCGGTTCCGGTACCGCTGCCGACTCTCACGGTTTCGCGGTTGGCATCTTCGCGATTGAAGTTCGGCTCCTCTTCGTCTTTCTCATCGAAGTCGCCGCCACCCTCAAAGGTGATGGTTTCTTCGGAACCACCGGAAGGAATACCGCCGGAAGGTTGAGTTTGCGCCGCGGGCGCACCCTCACTCCCGCCGCCCATTTTTGCGCGCTGCTCCTTAAGGATTGCCTTGCGGGACAGCTTAATGCGATTCCCTTCGATGCCCAAGACTTTGACCAGTACCTGATCCCCTTCTTTGAGCTCGTCCTTTACTTCTTTGACGCGGTGCTCGGCAATTTCACTGATGTGCAGCAATCCGTCGGTGCCGGGGATAATCTCGACGAATGCGCCGAATTCTGCCAACCGAACAACCTTGCCCAAGTACGTTTTGCCGATCTCAGGGACGGCGGTAAGGTCGTTAATCATCTGGATGGCGCGGCTGGCCGATGTTCCGTCATTCGACGCAACATTCACCCGCCCGCTGTCATCCACATCGATCTTGACTCCGGTCTGCTCGATAATGCCGCGGATGGTTTTGCCGCCGGGGCCGATCAGGTCGCGAATCTTATCCACCGGTATCTGCAGGGTGTAGATGCGCGGCGCGAAGGTCGAAATCTCTTCGCGATGCTCGGTGATCGTACCTTCCATCTTATCGAGGATGAACAGGCGGCCACGCCGAGCCTGCTCCAGCGCTTCACGCATAATCTGCGAGGTAATGCCGCTGACCTTGATATCCATTTGCAGGGCGGTAATTCCCTTGCGCGTGCCGGCAACCTTGAAGTCCATATCGCCGTAGTGATCTTCGGCTCCGGCGATATCGGTAAGGATGGCGTAGGAATCGGGTTCCTTCACCAAGCCCATCGCAACGCCCGCCACAGCCCCCGCAAGGGGAACGCCCGCGTCCATCAGGGAGAGAGAGGCTCCGCATACCGAAGCCATCGAAGATGATCCGTTCGATTCAAGGATGTCGGATACCACGCGCATTGCGTAAGGCCAGCTCTCTTCGGAGGGCAGAACAGCGGAAATAGAGCGTTCTGCAAGAGCGCCGTGGCCGATTTCGCGGCGACCAACGCCAGTCATACGGCCAACTTCGCCGACGGAGAACGGCGGGAAGTTGTAGTGCAACAGGAAACGTTTCTTCTTTTCGCCCTCGAAACCCTCCAGACGCTGCATGTCGTCGGGCGTGCCGAGGGTGGTGGTAACCAGCGCCTGCGTCTCGCCGCGGGTAAAGATCGCCGATCCGTGGGTGCGCGGAAGCACTCCCACTTCAATCGAGATGGGGCGAATCTCATCGAAGGCGCGCGCGTCGGGGCGGCGGCGATGGTGGGTTACCTGATCGCGGAAGATGCGCTCACGCAGGATCTCGTAATAACGCGAGAGTTTATGCTTGGCTTCGTCCCTTTCCTCGCCTTCGGGCAGTTCCGCAGCCAGCTTTTTCTTGATTGCATCGACTTTCTCGTAACTTTCAATCTTATGATGCTTCTTGGTATCCAAGGCATCGGTCAGCTCTTCGCCGACCTTCTTCTTTAACTGGTCGTAATACGCCTGATCGAACTCGGGAGAGGCAAAGACGCGCTTCGGTTTGCCAGCCTTGTGCGCCAACTCGGAGATTGCAGCGCAGATCTTCTTGATTTCCCCGTGTCCGAACTCGATGGCTTCCAGGACCGTCTCTTCCGAAACCTCCTTTGCTCCGGACTCGATCATCACGATGCCTTCGGAGGTCCCAACTACCATGATGTTCAGGAGGCTCTCCCGAATTTCCGCATAGGTCGGATTCACCACAAACTGGCCGTTGATCGATCCGACGCGCACGGCCCCAACGGGACCCTGAAACGGAATGTCGGAAACGGTGAGGGCGCAGGAAGCTGCGTTGATGGCGAGGACGTCGGGATCGTTTTCCGTATCCGCCGAAAGCACCAGGGCGATGACCTGGGTTTCATTGTGCATGCCTTCGGGGAACAGGGGCCGTATCGGACGGTCGATCTGCCGGCAGGTGAGAACTTCCCGCTCGCTCGGACGGCCTTCACGCTTGATAAAACCGCCGGGGATGCGTCCGCCGGCATACGTGTATTCCCGGTAGTCCACGGTCAGCGGAAAGAAATCAATTCCCTCTCGGGGTTCGGGAGAGACGCAAGCAGTTCCAAGAACAACGTTATCGCCGAATCGAACGACTGTAGACCCTTGTGCTTGCTTTGCCAAATGTCCGGTTTCAAAATGGAGGGTCTTGCCGCCTGCAAGTTCAACAGTGGCTGTGTGTTTCATCAGTTCCTCATTTCCAGGAGGACCGCAAATTTAAGTTCCAGCGAGAGACTGTAAAGCGCAAGACGGCGAGAGACACACGTCTCACGCCGTCAAAAAATACGGTAAAAGCAACCGATAATGTCCAGATGCGGTTATTTGCGAATGCCTAGCTTCTGGATAACGCTCTTGTAGCGATCCGTATCGTACTCTTTCAGATAGTCCAGCAAACGGCGGCGCTTGCTCACCATCATGAGAAGTCCTCGCCGGGAGGCATGGTCTTTTTTGTGGGTTTTGAAGTGCTCGGTCAATCCCCCGATGCGTTCGCTCAGAACGGCAATCTGAACCTCAGGGCTGCCCGTATCTGATTCGTGCGTTCGGAAACGGTGGATAACGTCGGCTTTTTGCTCTCTCGCTAACACTGAAACTGGTGCACTCCTATCTAAATCTTGTCCTTTTAGTGACTTGAAAAGCGTACCATGGCGGCGCAAGGCTGTAAAGGGCAGCGGCGGCACTAAATCGGTGACAATCTCAATTCCGCCTTGTCGGCTCTTTTTAAAGGATCACTACAGCGTGGATTACACATGGCGAAAGCCTTAGCTCCAAGCCCGTCAAAACCCCGCTTACTCCTTATTACTCCTTGACTCTGAAGGCGCGCACCACCAGTCCGCCAAACAAAACGATGGTGCCTAGGCCGGCGGCGAGAAGCAACGGAAACCATGCTCTCTCTCCAAAAGAATCCCAAGAGGCCGAACCTGCGCTGGAAATGCCTATCAGCCAGCCCAGGATCGTCTCTTTCCACAAAAGAATCAGACAGATTACGACCGCCAGTATGGTAGCCAGCGCAATCTTTTCCATCACCACGGTGGGCCTGGTTGCCTTTTCGAGGGCGGCGTTTCTCCGGCGCACTTGGGCCTTCCACCAGAGAACACTCGGTGAGCCAATCGATGTGCCAAGATGGTGCGCCGTCTGCATGCTTTCCTGACGTGCCTGGCGCAAAGTTTGTGCAACCAGAACAAGATCGGAACAAGCTGGGCAGATCTCGATGTGGGCCGCTAGCGGCCCGGAGAGGGGGCCGGCCTGTAATGCGCTAGCGATTTCCCGCTGCCGGGAGCAAAAATAGGACTTCATGGGTTCCTCCGCCCGAGGACTTCCGTCTGGCGCAAGAAGCGAGCCATCTTCTGCTTTGCCCGAAACAGCAGAAGACGAATACTGGCCGACGCCAGGCCGGTGATCTCCGCGATTTCGCGATGCGAACAGCCTTCGGCGTAGGCAAGCCAAAGCAACTGCCGCTCGCGAGGCTTCATACGAACCAAGGCCGGACCTAAGATCGATTGGGAGTCCAGCCGCTCCGAATCCCGGCTTTCCACGATTCCCCACGCCTCTTCCGGAAGATCGTCCAGATTGGAATGTTTTGGACGCCGCCAGTGGTCCCGCAACAAGTTCGTTGCAATTCTAAAAAGATAACGCCGGCACTGATCTTCGCCCTCGCCCCATCTCGCGGCCCCTAAGAAGCGTAAATAGCTTTCCTGCAGCAGATCGTCGGCCAAAGCTGAATTTCCGGAAACACGGGCCAGGTATGCCCAGACCGGCCGGGAGGTGCGCTCATAGAATGCCGTGAAAGCCTGATCATCCATGGCCATCTCGATGGATTCGGCGGCGCCGATTTCCGATTTTGGAAGGACGTCTTCCCATGTCATAGGGTTGATCTTCATCGCTCAGCAGGCCCTGGAAGGCGCACAGCTACGCATGCGCGTCCAGATTCATCCTTCCTTCTCGGGAATTCTCTGCCTTGGGAGGGACGAGACCGAGATGCCGCGCCACTCCGAAGGCGATTCCGCCCGAGAGAACAAATCCAAACCCCAACACCAGCGATAGCGTCCCGACTATGAGAAACGCCTCCGCTGCGTGGCCAATGTTATGCCGCAAGCTTAGCAACCCGGTACCCAGCAACACCAGAATGATTCCGAGCTGTACGGGAACAACAACCCTTACCAGCGATTGTCCCACTCCCATACCCGGCTGCCCGATTGATCCCGGCGGCGCGGCTTCAAGAAAGCGCCTTCCGGCATCCGTATTCATGTACTGGAGTAGCTGTTCGTTGGTCGCAAACCTGTCCAGGAGCTTATTGTGTACCTCGTCCCTCACCTTCATGATGCGCACCCATCTCTTGTTTTCCATCAGCCGGTGAAGAAGCCACAGCACTGCGCCCAATACGGACGCAAACCCGAGGAAAAGGAGCACGCTCTGTAATCTGCTCTCTTCATAAAAATCTTCCGGATAGGAAAACTCAGGCCAAACCACCCGCTGCAAGCCGGCCTCTCGATCTCCCCTGCCTCGGCTACGAACCGCGGTAGAAAAAAGATAGAAATCGGGATTCCGCGCAACTTGCGGATGGGTCTTCAGAAATGCCGCCAATTCCGGATTATTGCGCGTCACATAATCCTCCTGAGACAAGATCGCAGGATCGCGCGCCACAACACTGGTTAACTTGGGACTCAATCGCAGGAGCTTATAGAGCTGCTCGCGATCTTCTCCGATCTGCTCTTCGTTGGTCGCATCCGTAGGCTTGGAGGAAGCCGAAGCCTGCGAATCAGGGTCCATTGTTCCTTCCCCTGCTCGTTTGGCAGATTGGTTTTCGACGGCAGCCGTGTCCGGCTTGGTGCGATTGGCTCGCACACGTGATTGCGCGACCATCGATCCGCTGGAAGCAAGCACCAACAAGAGGGTGATTCCCGCGCATACTGCTTTTGTTTTGCAGTAATTTACAGCTATTTTCTCTATTTTTTTCTGAATTTTCATCCGCATCATCTCTTGAGTCTTTATGGGAAGTCTTTTTGAATCCTGGGAATCGCAATTCCCTGCTGCCTCTAGAACGAATTGGAACGAAGTCCGGTTAACAGAAAAATGCCAAGCACCAGCTGAGCCCCTATCTCATCTCACTGAATAACACGACAATTTCCACTTTCTTGTATCTCTACCCACCTTTCCCACACATATTATTTACCTGAAAACTGTCAGAACTCTTGACAGCCGCGGTTGAGTCGGTTCATCTTCTATTTGGGTTTGCTTTGATCAAAGGAGCAGACCCGAATGCGGCATGACCCCGAGAAATTTATTCTGAAGTGGCTTTTCGTAGCTGTTCTTCTCGTCGAAGGAATCCAGTTCCTCGTCTTCATAATTACCAAATGAAGCACTTTCTCTTAGCCGGCGTTTTGAAAGGCCGAGGCTCTTGGCTCGCCGCATCTAAATGGGAATGCGGCTCTGTCCACCAACTGCTAAGGCAAGGCTTCGCTTTCGAAACGACATGCTGCGGTAGATATTTTCAAGCGCCAGCTTGTCTTGTCCGCACGTAAGCGACACGGAAATGACCATGCGGCCGCTGCAATCGAGATGCGCCTGGGAACATCCACGCGCCGCAATGGGCTGAAGTTTTGTAGTGTCGCACGCAAAATGAGGCCACAGGAACAAAGGCTCCGACTAGACTGTCGAGCAGGAGTATAAGCCGGTTCTCTCGGTTGATGACTGACCGAATTTGATGAACGATAGAGGACACAGAGTCTTTAGAGTGCACTTCCGGACGCTTGTCATATGCGAGAGAGTAGATGCTGCTGGTTGCCACATTAGAAGTTCCTGATATTTGTGGGCTTATCTAAACTATGACGTTGCGACGAAGGGACGAGGTACGGTTTGTCGTTGTTACGGATCGAGGGGAAATACGTTCCTGAAAGGAAAGTAAAACAATGTCCGTACTAACTCAAGCCACCACCACTTGCATTTATGCGACTATCAAGCAGGCACAAACAAATTCCGGGGAGTTTGTGAATTTACCCGGCCTCAGCTTCGAACTGCCTCCACATAACGCAGAATTCTCAGCTGCGCTGGTAACTTTATGTGTGCCTAATAGCTACTCAAATGGCAACAATAATCCTGGCACCTCCTTCAATCTTGACCTGAATGGAATATCTGTCGCAAGCGGATCCTACACGTCTGGGATGCAAACCGACAACGGTAGAAAGCCTTTTACTTTGGTTGTAAAAGTGCAGTTGCAAGCGCAAACTACCTTCCTGCAAGCACAGTGGGCCACCGTGCGAGGGGGGCCTTCCATTATTGATAGCTTTTGCTCGCTAAGCGCATTGCTCTGCAAGTAGCGGGATGAGCGCGACTTCTTTTGCAATCTTGGCCGGGTCCTACTTTGGCGGGACTCGGTCAAGTGCGTCGGCGTGTATCATCAATTCCCGCCAGCGATGCTTCCAGATTTAAGAACATGGACATGTTCGCAGCCCATGCAGGAGGCTCCCGCGAATGCGTTCTTTAAGCCGACCTCAAACATAGCGGGAACCTTGACCAACGACCAACTCGTCACCACGGTCGCGAAACAGGAGCAAGTCCGCGAGGGATAAGTTTGTCGTTCGTTCTCTTGTCCGTGCGGTGACGTGCGGTAGTTTCCATGAAACAAGATAGTGTTGAGCAGACAAGGCCGCGCCCCTTCGCCCTGCGAGACGAGCGCATGTTCGGTGATAAGAATCTCAAGAGAAGTCCGAATCGATCAGCAATTGATGCAGCTATCACACAACTCATGTCTTCGGAGGCGCGCTGAGCAGTGCTCTCTCTCGCGGCATTCGTTTGACACCTTGTTGCGGCCCACCCGCTATTTCTGCCACAGCGTGGATGGAAACCCTCGAAAGGGGGTGGATTCTGTCTACCAGCGATTGAGCGGCACAAGCAGGATCGCATCGCCGCTACCCAAAGGCTTACAAATCACCCCCATCCGCCATCGATTACCACATGACACAGAACGGGGTAAACCAAAAGAATCATAGGGGTGTTTCACGGCATATTTACGCCACACCGAAAAACAATGGACTCACTAAGTTGTTGATTCTAATGGTGGGCGGTCACAGGATCGAACTGTGGACCTCCTGCTTGTAAGGCAGGCGCTCTAACCGGCTGAGCTAACCGCCCATAACAGGTGAAGCGCCGCTTCGCCCGAAGGGATGAACATGAGTATAAGCGCCCGTTTGGAAGGCGGTCAAACGCGGCTCGAAATCTATCCGATTCCCAGCGTCTGCTTTGTTCGGACGGTCCTTACCTTGTGGCTACCATTAATCCCCTATAGAAGAGTGGGGATGAACGAGAGGGTTACCAGAGGACTCACCTCCGGTAATGTGATTCTGCTGTTGGGAACAATTTGAATTGTGGTAAGCTGCGCCCGAGTCATTCGTAAAACATGGCTGCCCTGCTGGATAAGCTCCCCACCATTCTGATACTGGCTGTATTGGTAGGAATCTTTGTTGCCCTTCGCCGCCATGTGCAATCCACCCGTCTGTGGCTGTGGACCTTCGCCTGGTTTCTGGTTTTCGTTCATTTTTTTGCCGAGCTGTTTGAGCAGATCCGGGGCGTGACCGGCGGAATTTTCGAGTCGGTCAGTTGGTCTGCCCTGCAATTGGCAGCCATGTTTTTTGTCGCCTCGCTCAGTGCATTTCAAGAAGACCGGCGCAAGACATGGACCTTTTTGGCGCTGACCGGCATATCGGCAATTATTATCAATACCGCCATCTCTTTTTCCTTGGACTCTTGGCCGGTCTTTGCTCTTTGTTTCGCCACGATTTTTTTCGGTGCGCCTGTTCTGGCCATGACGTACCAGAGGAAAGCCAGTCCCGCGATGGCCCTGTGGACGATTCCCGTCTTTGCCATTGGAGCCTGGGTCATTTATGACGCCTGGCATCATTCTTATGACACGGGATGGGTTGCGGCCATGACCCTGGGCTATGGCTTCCCCGGACTTCTCTTTTGGAAGCGATACGACCGCAAATCGGCGGGCGTGATCGCCAGTGCCTGCGGGTTTCTTTTTTGGGCAGCGGTCTTTCCCGGCGGCATTTTGATTCGCCATTTCTTTCCTGACCTGAAGCTCAACGACGAGCTTTGGAATACTCCAAAGTATTTTGTAGCGTTCGGCATGGTGCT
>Ga0209060_10001315_pt1 | contig 28176 bp, 24 predicted proteins | sample Coa_R1_8_FD_187155 | JGI IMG/M metagenome (GOLD analysis project Ga0209060, IMG submission 187155) | Surface soil microbial communities from Centralia Pennsylvania, which are recovering from an underground coalmine fire - Coalmine... | ecosystem: Environmental > Terrestrial > Soil >...
GCCCGGCCAGCAGCACGACGCGCCTCGGGTCAATCCACGGCAAGCGGGCCAGCACCTCGGCGCCGGGGACGCGCTCGGCCGCGCCGACCAGCCACGCGCGGGGCAGCGCGCCGGCGCGGCGCCGGACCTGCCAGCCACCGCCCTCGGCCGCGAGCGGCAGGTCACGCCAGCGCGCCGGCCAGGCGCCCGCGCGCGCCGCGATCCTGGTGACGCCCGCCAGGTCCAGCAGCCAATCGGCCGGCTCGGAGCCACCCAGCCCGTCGGAGACCGCCCGGGCCCGTCGCCCGACATCGGCGCGCGCGAGCAGCTCCAGCGTATCGGACGGCGCCAGCTGGTTGTAGCCGCGCAGGTCGTCGTATCCCGCCGCCTCGCCCCAGTTGAGGAGCGGGACGCTCTCGGGCTCTCCGCGCGCGTCGACGGCGTGGACCAGCACCCGGCCGGGTGACGCCGCGGCCAGCGCGGCCACGACGGCGGGGGCGGGGAACACCTCGCGCGGTGGCGATGACTGGCGATACGGGAGCCACTGCGCCGCGAGATCCAGGCAGGTGAGCGCGAGCAGCGCCCGTGTGGTGGCCACCGCGCCGAGCCGGCCGCGCAGCCAGGCGCCGAGCACGGCGCGCACGGCCAGCAGCAGCACCGCGGCCCGCGCGGCCGCCCCCGCGGCGGCGAGGTGCGCGCCCGGCTTGGTGAGGCGATCCACGCCGGACCAGAGCGCGAAGGCCCCGGCGGCGAGCGCGCAGGCCAGCGCCAGGCCGCCGGAGAGGCGGCCGCTCCAGCGCCGCGCGCGCGCCGGATCGCCGGGCCGCTCGCCGGCCGCGATGCGCGTCAGCGTCAGGCCGGCGACGACGCTGGCCACGAGCGCGAAGAACCACGAGAACCGGCAGGCGCACCGGAACATCCGGAACCCCGGCACCACCGCGTACGCCAGGTAGAACGGAGGGAGATACTTTCCGGCCGACAGCGCGAGAAATCCGAGCGCCAGCGCGGGCAGCGGCCAGACCCGTCGCGGCCGCCAGCCGAGCGCCAGCACGAACAGCGCCAGCGGGGCGACGCCCAGGTAGCAGGTCTGCTCGTGGAAGTTGTAGCCGCCGAAGTAGGTCCCCGCGAGGTCGTTGCCGTAGAGGTCGGGCGCCAGCAGGCGGGGCCAATCCCACGGGTTGAACGAGAACGCCCCCGCGAACTTCAGGCTCGAATCGCCGCCGCGCGCGCTGCCGAGCCAGCCGGCGAGCACCGGCCCGTACGCCCCGGCGAGGAGCCCGCAGCAGAGCGCCGCGCCCGCCCCCAGCCGCAGGAGCTGAGCGCCGACGCTGCGCCAGCGGGCCCCTCGGCCGGCGCGGGCGTCGTCGTGCCAGGTCCGGACCGCGACCCAGGCGAGCACGAACAGCCACGTCATGTAGGCGCCCTGCGGCTGGCCCCCGAGCGCCGCCCAGGCCTCGAGACCTCCCAGCCACAACGCCTCGCCCACGGCGCGCCGGACCACCAGGCGATCGGCGGCGCACGCCGCCCAGGGGATGAGCGCCAGGGAGACGAAGAGCGCCGGATGGCGAAAGCGGACCAGGAAGACGCCCCCCCACACGAAGGCCAGCACCGTCAGCGCGGCGGCGGCCGGGGCGGCACCGAATCGGCGCGCCAGCACCCAGGTGCCGAGAGTGGCGATCGTCAGATAGACCGCCAGGTAGAGGATCAGCCCCACGCGCTCGCCCAGATCGCAGCGACGCGCCAGGGCGCGCACCGGCTCGAAGGGGGCCGTCTGCGGATCGGCCGTCAGCCCCATCCCCAGAAACTCGTGGGGGTTCCACCCGGAGAGGCCTTGCCGCGCCAGCAGCCGTTCGCGCGGGAAGTACTGGGCGCCGAGATCGTCTCGATAGAAGGTCTCACCGAGCAGGATCGGCCGCCACAGGAAGACGAGCGGCAACGCGAGCAGCAACGCCAGCGTCCAGGCCGGACGCCGCAGGTGCGCGGGCCCCGCGCGTTCGATCGTCATTCACGGAGAACACGCGCCAGGCCGGGACTTCTTTACCGAGAATCGCCCGCGCCGGCGCCACCCGTCAGGACGCGCGCCGGCTGGCGAAGCGTTGGCGATAGACCGCGGGCGTGACGCCGAGGCGGCGCGTGAACACGCGCCAGAGCGTGCTCGCGTCGCCGAGACCGGTGCGCGCGGTGATCTCCTTGAGCGGCAGCGTCGTCTCCTCGAGCAGCCGCCGCGCCTCCTCGAGGCGCAGCCGCCGCACGAGCTCGGCGGGCGACTCGTCGAGGTGGGCGCGGCACCAGCGGGTGAGCGAGCGGCCGCTCATGCCGACGCCGCGGGCCAGCCGGTCGACCGGCAACGCCTCGTCGAGGTGCTCGAGCACGAAGCCCGAGACGTCGTGCAGCTCGGGCGGCTCTTTCCCCTGCCGCTCGAGCGCCGCGCTGAACTGCGCCTGGTGACCGGACCGCCGCAGGTAGAGGACGATGCGGCGGGCCACGGCCATCGCCACCCGATGCCCGTGGTCCCGCTCGACCAGCGCCAGCGTCAGGTCGATGCCGGCCGTGACCCCGGCGGAAGTCCAGACGCCGCGGTCCTCGACGAAGATCCCCTCGTCGACGACGCGGGCCGCTGGGAAGCGCGCCCGCAGCTCGTCGAGGAACATCCAGTGCGTGGTGGCGCGCCGCCCGTCGAGGAGGCCGGCGGCGCCCAGCACGAAGGCGCCGGTGCAGACGGAGACCAGCGTCGGGATGCGCGCGTGGAAGCGGCGCAACCAGGCCACCAGCCGCTCCTGCTCGCCGGGCCACGGCCGCACGGGCGCGCCGGGGACGATGGCCAGATCGGGGAGGCGCGCGCCACCGCGCGGGAGCGGCCGCAGCCCGCCGATGGCGATGCCATAGCGGGTCTCCGCCGCCGGCGCGCTGGGCCCGACCAGCTCCAGACGATACGCCTCCCGCCCGAGCACGTCGTTGGCGTGGCCCAGCACCTCCCAGGGGCCGGCGACGTCGAGGAGGCCCGTGCGCGGCACCACCAGGAACCAGACGCGTTTCGTCGCTCGTCCCATCCCTCGGACAGTGTGACCCGACTGGCCTGAAATGCAATCGTCTTGTCCTTTCGGCCAGGCCGCCTTCGGGCAAGCTCAGGGGAAGAAGAAACGACCAGGGAGGGATCGCATGATCAGGATCGGCATCAATGGCTTCGGGCGCATCGGGCGCACCGTGTTCCGCGCCGCGCTCGAGCGGCGAGACGTCGAGGTCGTGGCGGTCAACGACCTCCTCGACCTGCCGCAGCTGGCCTATCTTCTGAAGCACGACTCGGTGCACGGTCGGCTGCGCCGCGACGTCACCGTCAAGGACCGCTTCCTGGTCGTCGACGGACGCGCCGTCCGGGCGACCGCCGTCAAGGACCCGGCCGCGTCGGCCTGGGGCGAGGTGGGCGTCGACGTGGTGATCGAGTCGACCGGGCTGTTTCTCACCCGCGAGAAGACCACGCCGCACCTCGAGGCGGGCGCCCGGCGGGTGATCGTCTCGGCGCCGACCAAGGACGACACGCCGGTGTTCGTCTACGGCGTCAACAGCGACGGCTACGCGGGCGAGCCGATCATCTCGGCCGCCTCCTGCACCACCAACTGCCTGGCCCCGGTGGCCAAGGTGCTGCACGAGGCGGTCGGGATCCGGCGCGGGCTCATGACCACCGTCCACGCCACCACCGCGACGCAGAAGACCGTCGACGGCGTCTCGGGCAAGGACTGGCGATTCGGGCGCGGCATCCTGGAGAACATCATCCCCGCCTCGACGGGCGCCGCCCAGGCGGTGACCAAGGTGCTCCCCGCGCTGCGCGGGAAGCTGACCGGGACCTCGTTCCGCGTCCCCGTCTCGGACGTCTCGGTCGTCGATCTGACCTGCGAGCTGGAGCGCGCTGCCAGCTACGCCGAGATCTGCGCGGCGATGAAGGCCGCCGCCGACGGCCCGCTCCACGGCGTGCTCGGCTACACCAACGAGGAGGTCGTCTCCAGCGACCTGCGCGGCGAGTCGTGCACCGCGGTGTTCGACGCGCGCGCCGGCCTCCAGCTCGACCCGACCTTCGTCAAGCTGGTGGCCTGGTACGACAACGAGTGGGGCTACTCGAGCAAGCTGCTCGAGCTGGCTGCCACCGTCGCCGCCTGAGCGCCGGTCAGCTCCCCGGCAGCAAGGCGCTGATCGCCGCGTACCAGGTGTCCCCCATCCAGTCGTAGCCGGTCTGGTTGGGGTGGACGCCGTCGCCGCTCAACATCGACGACGTCTGGAACCCGGTGTTGAGATCGGCCATCACGACGTGCTTGCCGGCCGCGACCTTCGACTGGACCATGCTGGCGATCGAGTTGTTGATCAGGTTCACGTTGGCCACCTGCGACGGGTAGGGGATGATCTTGGCCACGACGATCAGGGCGTCGGGGAACTCGGTGGTCAGCGAGTCGACAGCGGACGACAGGCGCGCCGGCGCGCCCGAGGGATCGCTCATGTACGTGTCGTTGGTGCCGGCGTGCAGCAGGACGATGTTCGGCTTGTAGGAGGCGTCGTTCGCCATCGCCTTGGCCAGGATCATGCTGATCGTGTAGCCGCTCCAGCCCTCGTGGCTCTTCGGGAAGGGGACGGTCGTCCCGGCCACCATCGTGGGCCCGTTCATCTGCGAGCCGACGAAGGTCATGTTCTTGTTGGCCGTCACCGCCTTCTTGAACAGCTCGGTGCGGTAGCCGCCGTGCGAGTCCTTGCCGTTGATGCTCGGGTCGGAGGACGCCTGGTCTGCCGTGACCGTGATGAGCCCGTAGGTGATCGAATCGCCGAGCGGCAGCACCTTGCAGGCGCCGGTGGTCGGACAGGGCTGGTAGCTCGCGCTCCCGCCGCCGCTGCCGCCGCTGCCCGTCGCGCCCGCCGCACCGCCCGAGCCGGTCGCGCCGCCATTGCCGGTCGCACCACCCTTGCCGGTCGATCCACCGCTGCCACCGCCGCCACCCGTGCCAGGGCCGCCCGCCGCGCCACCCGACCCGGTCGTGCCCCCCTTGCCGCCGCTGCCGGTCGCGCCCCCCGATCCAACGTGGCCCGCCGCGCCGCCAGTCCCCGTGCTGCCGCCCGTGCCGATCGTGCCGCCACTCCCCGTCCCGCCGCTGCCGGTGGTGCCACCGGTCCCGGTCCCGCCGGTGCCGGTCGCGCCGCCGCTGCCGGTCGCGCCGCCGGTGGCGTGGTCTCCGCCCGTCCCGGTGGTGCCGCCCGACGCGCTGCCACCGCTGCCGTGGCCGCCCGTGGCGGTGGCGCCTCCGGTGCCGCTGCCCGCGTCGTTGTCGCCGCTCTCGGACGACGCGCAGGCGGTCACCAGGACCGACGCCAAAAGGACTCCGACCAGTCGCGCGGGCTGCTTCATGTTGGGGCCTCCGGCTGCTATGGGAGGTAGTCCCGCGAGACCTTTTACGTATAGAACGAAATTGCGATCGCGCACCGCGCCGCGCGATCAGGCGACATCGGCCCGGGAATATAGTCCCCACGTGGTCGACGACGTTCCGGCCAAGCCGCGTTACCAGCGGCACCCGCAGCTGGGGATCGAGACGGTCGCCTACCGCGGGCCGCTCGAGCGGATGCCGACGCACGCCCACGCGCAGTATCAGCTGACGCTGTATGACGGTGGGCCTCGCCGCTTCCGCGTCGCCGGTCACGACTTCGGCGGCGCCCCGCGCACCGCCGTCATCATCCAGTCCGGCGAACCGCACGGAAGCGTCCCCGTCGCCGACCCGCGCGTCACCCTGCGGACCTTCTACCTCGACGAGCGCCTGGTCGCGGAGGTCGCCGCCTCGCTGTGGCGGGGAACGGGGACCGTCGCCTTCCGCGCGCCGGTGATCGAAGACGCCGGCACCGTGGCCCGTCTGCTCGCCGCCCACCGGGCGCTCGACCGCGGGGATCACACCGCCGAGGAGAGGGCCTACTTCGCGCTCTGCGACCTGCTCCAGCGCCAGGCCTCGCCGACCGGCAGCCCGCTCGCGCCCGGCGCCAGCGAGGAGGGGCTGGCCGCGGCGCGCGCGCTCCTGGCAGATCACCTGACCGGGAACGTCGGGCTGGCTCAGCTCGCCGCGGCCGCCGGGCTGAGCCGCTTCCACCTCATCCGGGCGTTCCAGCGCCGGTACGGGCTGACGCCGTTCGCCTACCAGCGGAACCTGCGGATCGAGCGGGCGCGCGCCGTCCTGCGCGCCGGCGTCTCGCTCGCCGACGCGGCCGCCAACGCCGGCTTCTCGGACCAGTCACACCTCGGCCGGTCGTTCCGCGCCGTGATGGGGTCGACGCCCGGCGAGTACCGAGCGTCCTATCGGGCCGCGCCGCGCTGAGCCCGCAGGCGCGCCGCCAGCTGCGCCAGCTCGGCCGCGACGGAGGCCAGCGCCTGCCGCCAGGCGCCGAACAGGTCCGGCCTCCCGACCGGGGGCCCGCCCAGGTCGTCGAACGACTCCAGCTCGGCCACCGCCGGCGCCTCGGGCGGCGCGGCGTCGAAGAACGCCTGCTCGAGGTCGTCGAAGCCGGGGTCGGCCGCGGCCGGTGGCGCGGCGCCGGCCGGGTGGCGTTTGCGTCCCCGGGATCGCTTCTTCTTCTTCGAGGGGGTCGAGGAGATGAACAACGGCTGTGCCAGGGCCAGGTGTTTGGAAGCCATCGACCGATCTACGGAGCCCGACCGCCATCGGACGCGCGAAAAGTTCTCTCGATGCGCGCGGCCTCAATCATCGATCGGAAGGGTGCTGGAGACGGGCAGATCGCCCCGCAGCGTCGCCGTCGCGGCCCCCCCGAGGCGCAGGTAGAAGTCGGAGGGGAGCGCGCGGCCGTCGGCGTCGAGCGGCACCAGCGAGGCGCCCGCCGGCAGCGCGGCGGCCGTCGGCGCCAGCTTGAACATGGCGGTCCCCTCGTCGACCTCGTCGAACATCGCCGTCTTCAGCATGGTCGCGCCGGCGCCCACGGCGTTCGAGACCTGGCGCCAGTAGAACGCGCCGCCGCGGCGGGGAATCGCGTTCGGGGCGCCGCCGTCCAGGTTGTGCCAGGAGAAGCCGGGGAAGACGACCGGCATGAAGCGCTGGCCGGCGGCGGTGGCGGCCGCCAGATCGGCGTCCAGCCGCGCGCGGTAGGCGTCGGCCCCCGCGTCGTCGGCGAAGCGCCCCACGGTCCAGGGCGACAGCACGTCGAAGGCGCGGTAGACGGGGGCCCAGGCCGGATCGGTCTTGGCGTCGCCGTCCAGCGTCCGCCAGTGAGAGGGGACGCCGCCCACCACCGTCGCGCGGTACCGCGGATCGGCGCCGGTCGTCAGCCAGTCGACGAGCGCCGCCGCCTGGGCGGGCGTCCCGGGGCGGTCCGTGAAGCCGAGGCCCCAGAGAAACAACACCGGCTTGCCGCCGTCGTGGAGGTAGCGGGGGCTGGCGGTCACCTCGAGCGTATCGACCAGGTGCTTCCAGTCGGCCTCGAGCGTGGCGACCAGATCGGCCTCATCGGTGCCGGTGACGTCGTACTCGATCGCGAACACGCGCCCTTCGGCCTCGGCGCCCGCTTGCACGTTGCGGGTGACCTGGTCACGGGTCGCGGCGAGGTCGGGGTCGCTCAGCTCGGAGACGAAGCGCTGGAGCGCGACGCCGTCGATGCCGGCCTGCCTCATCCAGGTGAAGTGCCGCGCCACCGTCCTGGCCTGGACCGCCGAGTAGAGGCTCGCGGTCGAGCCGTCCGCGTACCGCAGATCGGTGGCGAAGAGCTCGTCGGCGCCGAGCTCGGTGGTGTCGGGCCACAGATCGACGGTCAGGTCGGCGGCGGTGGGTGTCTCGTCGCGGAACCAGTGCGTCCAGCCGTTCACCGGCGAGCCGTCACCGGGGCAGAGAAACCAGCCCTGGTAGCCGAACAGGTTCTTGTGCTCGAGCGTCGTGGCGTCGACGACCGCCGGCGCCTCGGCCGTCGCGGCGGCCGAACGGACCTCGTCCGGCGGCGCCGCCTGGCCACACGCGGCGGCGGCGAGGGGAATCACCAGCAGGGCCAGACGGCCCGCAGACAGCGGCTTCACGCTCCGATCTACGGAGCCGGCGCCGGATCGGACGGACTCAGGGAGAGACGAGCACGGCCACGGTCGCGGTGTAAGCGCTGCCGTCGGAGCCGGTCACGGTGAACGAGAACGACCCGAGGCCGTGGAAGCCCGAGGCCGGCTGGAACTGCGCCGTGTGCGAGGAGAGGGTCACCGCGCCGTTCTGGGCGTTCGCCGTGGTGTAGGTCGGCGACACGCCACTGAAGCCGCCGGTCAGCGCGGAGAGATCGACGCTGACGGACGTCCCGGCCGTGGTGGCGGCGTGCGGGCCGGCCAGCCAGTTGATGTAGTGCTCGATGTTCGCGTAGCCGTCGGACGCCTTGGTCATCGCGTCGTCGCTGCTGGTCGAGAGCCCCTTGGCCGTCTCCCAGACGTCGGGCATGCCGTCGTCGTCGGTGTCGGTCAGCTTCGTGCCGCTGGTGATCGTCCCGTAGCCGTTGTTGCCGAGGCCGGTGTCGGTCTGGCTGCCGTAGAGGCCGCCGCCGGGACCGACGGTGCCGGCGGCGGTGCCGGTGGTCCCCTTCCCCAGCGTCTGCACCTGGCTGATGATGAGCGCGTCCATCTGGTCGCGGGGCAGCGCGCCCGCCTCGGAGATGGCGACCCGCGCGCCCGAGGCCGTGTCGAGCGCCGGCACCGCGGTCGTCTCGGTCGACCAGGGGCTGGTGAGCACGGTCCCCGTCCCCTGGTACCAGTACGGCGTGGTGGTCGCGCCGTCGAGCGTCCCGTTCAGGTTCGTGTCCTTGAGGTTCCCCGAGTAATAGATCGATTGGTTCTTGTCGATCTGGTACCAGGTGTTGTCGGTCCCCGTCGAGGCGGGCCCGAAGATGAAGTAGTTGTTCAGGATGTCGTGGGTGAAGGTGGTGCTGGTGTGGGTCGTGTACCCGGCCGAGTAGTTGTAGAGCACGTTGTTGACGAAGACGGTGTTCACCTTGGCCAGCGGGTTGCGGTTGTGCGAGTTGGCGAAGATGTTCCGGTACCACGACCAGTTGCTCTGGACCGACTCGGTGTGGGCGCCGAACTGCTGCCCGGTCGGATCGGCGATCATCGAGTCCTGGAAGGTGATGTTGGTGACCGGATAGGTCTGCCAGTCGTCGCTGACGCCGTCGATGACGTCCCAGGGCGCGAACTCGAGCGAGGTGTGGTCGATGATCACGTCGTGCGCGCGGTAGAGGCTGAGCGCGTCGTCGGTCGAGCTGGCGGTGGTGCTGCCCGGCCGGATGCGGATGTGGCGGATGATGATGTTCGACTGGCTGGCGAACGAGATCTCGCCGCCCATGAACCCGATGCCGCCGCCCGGCGCCGTCTGCCCGGCGATGGTGAGGTTGCTCTTGCCTGACACGGCCGTCTTGAGCTGCACGTAGCCGCCGACGTCGAACACGATGATGCGGTTCGAGGCGCTCACGGCGTCGCGGAACGAGCCCGTGCCCGAGTCGTTCAGGTTGGTGACGTGGTAGACGGTGCCGTTCCGGCCGCCGGTCTCTTTCTTGGCGAACCCCTGGGCGCCCGGGAAGGCCATCGCCGGGCCCGGCGTGCCGCCGGTTCCCGTGCTGCCACCCGAGCCCGTGGCGCCGCCCGAGCCGGTCGCTCCCGAGGATCCACCTTGGCCCGTGGCGCCACCCTTGCCGGTCGCCCCGGCTGCGCCGCCCGAGCCGCTCGTGCCTCCCGAGGCCGTCCCGCCCGTCCCTGTGGTGCCTCCGGCGCCGGTCGATCCACCCTTGCCGGTCGCCCCGGCCGCGCCGCCCGAACCGGTCGTCCCCGACGATCCCCCCTGCCCTGTCGTGCCGCCGGTCCCGCTGCTGCCACCGGTGCTGACGCTCCCGCCCGAGCCGGTGGCGCCGCCCGAGGCCGCGCTGCCGCCCGAGCCGGTATTGCCGCCGGAGCCCGTGCTGCCGCCCGTGCCGGAGCCGCCCGCGCCGGTGCCGCCGCTCCCCTGGGTGCCGCCGGAGGCGTCGCCGCCCGTGCCGCTCTCTCCGCCCCCGCCCCCGTTGGCGCAACCCGCGCCCCAGAGAATCGCCGTCGCGGCGAGGCCAACCCGGAAGCTCCGTAGAAGGTATGCGTGCATCGACCCATGATGTTCCGGGCCGGGCGAATCGATCACGAAAAATCCGCTGGAATTACCGGGGTCTAACGCTGACGGAGTAGATGTTGGGAACGCCGTCACGGTCGGAGGTGAAGAAGAACGTGCTGCCGTCCGGCGACAGCCACGGATCGCGCTCGTTGGCGCTGGTGTTGAGGTCGGTCAGCGGCATGAGGGCGACGAACGGCTCCGTGGTCGACCGCCGCCAGGCGACGAACAGGTCGGAGGTGCCGACCATCGCCCCGCCATCGGGCGGTGCCCCGGCGTCGGATTGCGCGGCCGCGTCGGACCGCGCGCCCCCGTCGGCGCGCGACCCTGCGTCGCCGCGCCACCCGGCGTCGCCCGCGTCGCCGGCGCGGCCGGCCGGAAACAACAACGGGGCCGCCGAGTAGAAGAAGGTCAGGCCGTCGTCGGTCAGGAACCCGTCGACGATCAGCTTGTCGGGCTCGTCGATCCCCGCGACCGGCACGGGCGTGCCGAAGGCGGCGCTCGAGCCCGAGCGTGTCGCGAAGTAGGTCTGGTAGGAGGCCGCGCCGCGCGCCGACGCCATCGGCATCACGGTCCCGTGCAGCCCCGGCGGACGCGGGATGTCCTCGGCGCTCGAGTTGATCCCCACCAGATCGAGCGGCGTCGACCAGGGGTCGTTCCGCGTCGCGCGCTGGGACATCCAGATGTCGGTCGCACCCAGGCCACCGGGGCGGTCAGAGCCGAACCACAGCGTCAATCCATCGGTCGAGATCGCGCTGCTGGTCTCGAACGAGGGGGTGTTCACGCCGTCGACGAGCGCCGGCGTCCCGAAGGGCGCGTCGGTCGTCGCGCGCTTCGCCACCCAGATGTCGCCGTCGCCGGGCCCGCCGTCGCGCAGCGACGTGAAGTAGATCTCGAGCATGTCGCCCGTCAGCGTCGGGTTGTCGGTGCGCATCGCCGACGCCAGCTCGGTGACCGGCGCCGGGACGTGAAAGTGGTACAGGATCGGCCAGCTCGTGCCGAGCACGATCGTCTTGCCCCCGCAGCCGCCGGCGACGAGCAGCGCCGCCAGGGCCCAGGGGAGTCGCGAACGCTCGGTCACGCCGTCCGGTGAATGTCGCGACCGACCCCGATCGATCAGTCAAAACGCGGCGGCGCGGCCGCGCGGGGTCAGGGGGTGACGTCGAACGAGACGCGCGCGACGAGCTGGTTCGCCTCGTTGAGCAGATCGGCGCGCCAGCGGCCCGGCGCCGGCGACACCTTGGAGGTCGCCGTCCGGAAGCCGCCCGAGCGGCCCCCTTCGATGTTGGTCACGATCGGGGCGCCTACCGCCTTGCCGTCGTGGAACCACCGGTAGATGACCTGCTGCCGGTAGCGCGCGGGCAGCGACACGGCGAACCAGGCGTAGACGCGGTGAGTGCCGGTCGGGAAGCTCTCGGCGCGGCCCTCCAGGTTGCGGTTGACGATCGTCGTGCCCGCCCCCTTGTCGAGGCAGTCGGCCGGGACCGGCGGCAGGAGCGGCGCGGCCAGCACCGCCAGCAGCGCGACCGGGATCGCGCCCGCCAGGATACCGCCCAGCGCGCGCCGCGACAGGATGCTGGCGCCGTCGCTGCGCAGCGCCGCCACCGCGACGGCCGCGGAGAGCAGCGCCGCGAGAAAAAGCGACACCCGCGGCGACGCGAACGACATCACCTCCAGCGCCGGCACCAGCGCCGCGAACAGGACCGCCGCCGACCAGAGCACGCGGCGCACGGGGTGCTCGATGATCGCCTGCTGGTACCAGTGCGCGAAGCAGGTGGCGAGCGCCATCACCGCCAGCACCAACGGCGCCCCCATGTTCAGCGACGGGAAGTACGCGGCGCCGAACCAGATCGGAACCAGGAAGAACAGGATGTTCTTGTACAGCACCACCACCGCGAACGGCGCCCCCACGGTGCGCACGGCGCGCCGCCACCCCGGCTCGACGGCCCCCGCGCGCGGCGCCGGCAGGAGGCGCGCCATGATCGCCGGCAGCGTCCAGGCGACCACCAGCAGCGCCACCGCCTTGGGCGCGAACTGGATGTCGTGCTTGTTCAGCACCCGCGCCAGGACGCCCAGCCCCAGCGAGATCCAGGGGGCGTACTTGGCCGCGAAGGCGCGCAGGAAGGTCACCGGCCTCGCGATCGACGCCACGGCCGCGCCCACGGTGAACCCCGCCGAGGGGTGGGGCTCGGCCACCGTCGGCGGCAGCCCGGGCTCGGTCACCGCGGGCGGCGCGCTCTCGTCAGCCACCGCTCGCCTCGGCCGCCGGCGCCTCCGGAGCGGCGGCCGACGACCCGGGCGCCGCGGCGCGCGCCGGGAGCCGCCAGAAGAACCGCAGCGCGCCGGCCAGCGCCGCCGACAGCATCAGCGCCGCCAGCGTCGCCCGCCAGATGTAGCGCCAGGCCCGGGCGCGGATCGACGCCGCCGCCCCCTGGAACACCGAGGGGGCCACCATCTCCTGGATCGTCTCCTGCATCGTCGGCCAGTCGGCGGCCGCCCCGTGCGCCCGCGCGCGCAACCGCTCGACGGCGGGCGCCAGCCAGGCCCGGTGGTGGCGCCCGGCGGCCAGCGAATCGAACTCCTGGCGCATGAAGGCGATCACCGGCTGCGGGACCAGCGCGTCCTCGGCCTTCTGCTGGATGGCCGCCACCTCCTGGTGGCCGAGCACGTCCGAGATCCACTCCGGGGTCGCGCGCACCACGCCGGCGAGCTCGCTCTCGGATAGGCGCTTGGCCAGCGGGTAGCGCCCGAGCACGCTGGCGCGCAGCCCGCTGGCGCGCGACATCCAGGTGTCGACGGTGGCGCGGACGGTGGTCGACACCGGCCCCTCGACGACGTTGCCCAGGCCGTGCGCCAGCCCCCACAGGAACCCCGCCGCCGCGAACACCGGCGGAATGACGAGCCCCCAGACCAGGCAGCAGACGGCGGCGAACCGGCGCACCGCGACCGCCTGCGGGAGCGCGCCCTGCGCCCGGATCACCCGGGAGATCGGCAGGTAGGCGAGCACGCCGCCCAGGAGCGCGCCGACCAGAGCGCCCCCCTTGGCGAACCAGGCGACTGACGTGAACGCCATCGACAGGAGCGCTGAGTAGAGGCCTGACATGCGCGGCCGGCGCACGCCGAGCCGTCCGCCAGGTTTGCCCGCCGCCGCCGTGAAGTCAACGGGCGCGACGACGGCGCGGCGCGGCTCCGCTAGAGCTTGGTGATGTCGGGCAGGCTGCCGTCGGCGTTGCGCTTGGCGGCGGCCGCCGCGGCGGCGGTGGCCTTGGCGGACACGTCGCCGGTGTGGGCGATGTTCTGGAACGAGCCCCCCTCGTTGTTCCAGGCGCCGCAGCCGGTGCAGGTCATGCTGGCGGGGTTGCTGTTGTTGGTGAAGCCCCAGTCGGCTTTGTGGCCGCCGTTGCCGTTGTTGTAGAAGCCGAACAGGTTCGACATGACGTGCTTGGCGGAGACGCTGTTGCCGCCCATCTTGAATCCGTTGCCGTTGCTCTCCGAGCCGGCGGTGGTGGCCCCCATGTTGAAGGCCCAGGAGTTCTTGATCGTGACCGGGTCGGTCCAGGCGTAGAGGTCGTACCCGTCGTCGGAGTTGTCCCAGGCTCGGCAGCCGTCGAACACGTTGCCGACGCCGCTCCCCTTCTTGGCGCCGAACCCGTCGGCGTTGGCGCCGTTACAGCGCTCGTCGTGGTTGTGGTACGAGTCGACGTCGGTGATCGTCGCGTAGCTCCCGCTGCCCGTGTAGCCCGAGCTCGAGTTGATCAGCACGCCGGTGTCCTCGGCGTCGTGCACCGCGCAGTTGGTGACGAAGTCGTGCGCCCCCTGGACGAGGATGCCGCTGTCGTTGGAGCCGCTGATCTCGAGCCCCTGGACGCGGTACCAGTCGGCGCCCATGTCGATGCCGTAGATGTTCTTGTCCGCCGGGTTGTCGCCGCAGGCGAGGCGCGGCTGGCCCGAGAAGTCGAGGATCGGCTTCGTCGTCGCGGCGGGGTCGGCCATCATGGTGATGATGCGGCTCGAGGTGCCCATGCGCGTCTTCTTGAACTCGATGCGCGTGGAGAGCTTGTAGGTGCCGGCCATGAGGCACATCGTCGTCAGCGTGCCGGAGCAGACGGCGCCGTTGGCGGCGCCGCTGACGCCCGGGCAGACGAGATCGTAAGCGTGCTGCGGCGTCAGCACCGGCGAAGACTGCGTGCCGGGGTTGCTGTCGTTGCCGCTGGGCGAGACCCAGATGTCGCACGGACCGCTGTGCCCAGCCGCGCCGCCGCTCCCCGTCGTGCCGCCGCTCCCCATCGTGCCGCCGGTCGCCGTCGTGCCGCCGCTGCCCGTCGTGCCGCCGGTCGCGGTCGTGCCGCCGGTCCCCGTCGTGCCGCCGGTCGCGGTCGTGCCGCCGCTGCCACTCGTGCCGCCGGTCGCGGTCGTGCCGCCGCTGCCCGTCGTGCCGCCGGTCGCCGTCGTACCGCCACTGCCGGTCACGCCACCGCTGCCACTCGTGCCGCCGCTACCGGTCGCGCCGCCGTTGCCCGTGGCGCCGCCCTTGCCCGTCGTGCCGCCGCTCCCCGTCGTGCCGCCGGTTGCCGGCGCCCCACCAGAGCCCGTCGTGCCGCCGCTGCCCGTTACGCCGCCACTGCCCGTCGTGCCGCCGCTGCCGATCGCGCCACCGGTTCCCGTCGAAGAACCGCCGGTGCCCGTGCTCGAGGCGCCACCGCTGCCGTTGGACGAGCCTCCAGTGCCGGTGCCCGAACCGCCGCTACCGGTCCCGCCGGTCGCGGACGCGCCGCCCTGGCCGGACTCACCGTCGGTGCCGGGCGTGGCGCAGCCGACGACCAGGGCGATCGAAAACGACAATGACAGCGCGCGCGCCGTCGAGCGGAGCGAAACCGGTCTGGGCATGACGTCACCTCGTGAGCGGCGCTCTGGAGGAAGCGCGGTGGAAGCGGCCCGCGGATCGAACGGGACCGACATTGAGTTGTCGAACTGGGCGCGCACGGCTCACGCGGCGCAGCGAGCCGTTCCGCGCGCGAGTGGCAACCAGTGTCGCGGAGGTCTCCCATGCGCCTGCGTCTCCCCGTCGGTGAGCTCGTTCGGATTCCTGGATTGTTCGTGCTCGGGCTCGCGCTCGCGTGCGGTGCCGGCTGCGCCACGCCGAGCACGGGCAACGAATCGGGCCAGGGTGGATCGTCGGGCGACACCGGCTCCGGCGGCGACGGGAGCTCCACGGGCGGTGCGACGGGCAAGGGCGGCAGCACGGGACAAGGCGGCTCGTCGGGCGCGACCGGCTCCGGCGGCAGCGCCTCCGGTGGCAACACCGGGTCCGGCGGCAGCGCCTCCGGCGGCACGATCGGAAAGGGTGGCAACGGCTCCGGCGGCGCCACGGGCTCCGGCGGAACGACGAGCTCCGGCGGAACGACCGGCCAAGGTGGATCGTCCGGCGCGACAGGCTCGGGCGGCGCCACAGGCTCGGGCGGCGCCACCGGCTCCGGCGGCGCCACCGGCTCCGGCGGTGCGACGGGTTCGGGCGGAACCACCGGCAAGGGCGGCGCCACGGGCAGCGGCGGCACGACGGCCACGGGCGGCGCCACGGGCAGCGGCGGCGCGACCGGCTCCGGCGGCGCGACCGGGACCGGCGGCGCCGGCGTCACCCAGTCGTCGACCTGCACGATCCCGACCTGGCCCACGGCCAAGGGGACGCCGGTGACCATCTCGGGCACCAAGTCGGTGAGCGGCGTCTACGACGGTCAGATGGCGTTGCACAACGGCGACCTCAACGACTGCACCACGGGAGACCAGAGCAGCACGAAGGCGATCATCGAGATCGCCGACGGCGGGACGGTGAAGAACGTCGTGTTCGGCGCCAAGGTCGGCGACGGCATCCACTGCCTCGGCAGCTGCACGATCGACAACGTCTGGTTCCAGTACGTCTGCGACGACGCGATCACCATGCTGGGCGGCTCGGGGAAGACCGCCACCATCACCAACAGCGGCTTCCAGGGTGCGCGCGACAAGACGATCCAGCACAACGGTGACGGCAGCACGGTGGTCATCGACCACGTCTACGTGAACATCGCGGGGAAGCTCTATCGCTCGTGCGGCCAGGGGTGCAGCAGCTCGGCCAAGCGCACGGTGAAGATCAGCAACGTGGTCGCCATCGGCGCCAGCGAGGTGGCCGGCGTGAGCACCAACGACCACGCCACGCTCAGCAACATCTGCGCGTACCGCACGCCCAGCCTCTGCCGCACCTATCAACCGGGCACCGAGACGGAGACCACCACCGGCGCCAACGGGACGAATGAAGGGCCCGACGCCAACTGCAGCTACACCGGGTCCGACACGCACGCGCTCCTCGGCCAGGTGACGGGCGGCGTCCCCACCGACGTGCTCTGCCCGGGCCCGAACTCGATCAAGAGCGGCAGCACGGCGACGGCCTGCGTGAGCGGCTTCAGCTCGTGCCTCAAGGGCTGCGCGCCCGGCAGCTACGGGTTCAAGGCCGCGACCTGCAGCGGCAGCACCTACAGCGACACGGGCACCTGCGTGATGCCGGCTGACGCCAGCATCGCCGCGCACTTCGCCGGCAGCAACGCCGCCAGCGCGACCTCGACGGTGACGAACAACACAACCTGCACGACCGAGTGGGCCTGGGCCACCGACGGTAACGGCAAGTACTGCATGTGCGTCTACAAGCCCGGGTACTACCAGCAATCGTCCAGCAGCTGGACGGTGTGGGACTGTCAGTCGCAGTGGTGGTGACACAAAGTGAGCCGGAGCGCCCCGCTGGCGCTACTGCTCAACTTGGATGGACGAGCATTTCTCTGGTCACGCCGCGTTCGTGGCGACACTGCACCCCGACGACGCCGAGCGCGCCGCCGCCGAGCTCCACGTCATTTCTTGCGGAAGGTGCCGCGACGCCCTCGACGAGGCCAAATCACTGCTGACGCTGGTGAAACGGGCCTTGCTCCTTCCCCTGCCCGAGGATGGCGCCCCGTAGGCCAGCCGCTCCCCGACGGGCTAGGAAAGGTGCCCGCCGCCGCGGCCCCGATCGCCGCGCGCGAAGTGATCGATCGTATCGAGCAGCTCGTCCACGCGGAAAGGTTTGCGCAGAAACATGTCGGCGCCGGCCGCCACGCCCGACTCGGTCTCGCTCATGATCACGATCGGGATCTGCCAGAGCCGGGCATCGGCGCGCATCGCGCGCACGCAGTCCCAGCCGTCGAAGACCGGCATCATCAAATCGAGGAGGACGGCGGCCGGCGTCTCCTCGGCCGCCGCCAGGTAGTTCATCGCCTGCTGGCCGTCGTCGGCCGGCACGACCTCGTAGCCGGATGACTCGAGGATCTCGACGACCATGTCGCGCAGCCCGACGTCGTCCTCGGCGACGAGGATCTTGCGGCCCGGCTTGCTCCGCGCGTCCTGTACAACCATGGAGTGTAGGGTGAGTGCTGTAATTCGAAGCGCAAGAGCCCGTCGGGGGTGGCGCCGAGGTGGGAATCGAACGACACGGTGAGAGATCCGGCGTAGCTCAGCCGACGGGGATGTCGAAGTGGTGGACGTCCTCGCGCGTGCCGAGCGACTCGTAGAGGCGGATGGCGGGCGGGTCGGTCCGGTCGGCCTGGACGAACATGACCCAGGCGCCGCGCGCGCCGGCGATCTTGCCCAGCGCCCGGATGAGGCCGGTCGCCACGCCCCGTCGCCGGTGCGCCGCGGCGACCGCCAGATCGTAGATATAGATCTCGCTGCGCGCCTGCTCCAGCTTCTCCAGCTCGTAGGCCACCAGCCCGCCGACGACGCTGTCGCCGTCGAGCGCAGCCAGCGGCAACACGTGCGGCTTGGCGAGCAGCGTCTGCAGGTACCGGTCGGAGGGCGGGCGGGCACCGTAGGTGTCGGGCTCGCCGAACGCCTCGCCGAACAGGCCCAGCAGGGCGCGCACGAGCGTCAGATCGCCGGACCCTAGCTGCTTGAACGCGTATGCCATGGCCAGACGCTACCATGCGCCTCCAGCAGGGCCGCCCGCCCGGCCAGCAGCGCGTAGGCGAGGCCGAACAGGAAGGTCGCCCAGCTCAGCCACCCGGTGGCGCCGGTCGAGAGGGCGACGATCCAGAGCACGAAGAGGCTGACGCCCAGCGCGCCCCACCCCGCCGCGCCGGCGCGCGGCGACTCCGCGAAGCGCTCCGAGCCGCCGAAGCCGACCACGCCCGCGACCAGCAACAGCCACGTCAACCAGTGGCTCGCGTCGTGGGCCAGGCCGGCGACCCACAACAAGAACAGCCCCAGGCTGAGCGCGATCCGGATGACCTCGATCATCGCGGCCCCCCGGTCAAAGATGGCCATCCGCGCGCGCGGAGCGTGGCTCAGCCGTGCGCGGCGGCGTCGGACGTCTGGCCGGATTTGGCGTCGACGCCGCCGTCGCCGGGCGCGGCGCCCGCGCTCGAGATCTGGAACAGCTCGACCCCGTACACGCCCTGGGCGTACGGGAACGTGACCGTGCCCCCGGCCGGCTGGGCCGTGGTCTCGTAGTAGCAGAGCTCGGCGGCGTCGCGCAGCGTGACCCACTGCGCCTCCGTCGGCATCATCGGCGAGCCCATGGCCACCCAGGCGCGGTACGAGTTGGCGTGCGTGCGGTCGACGATGAACTGGCGCACGCGGACCGGACCGGTGAACGGCAGGTGGTCGAGCGTCAGCGACACGACGCTCGACTGGCTCGAGTCGGCCTGCCCGCCTGTGACGTGATTGTAGACCAGCACGTCCAGCGTGCTGCCGTCGGCGCTGAGCGTGGCCGCCGCCCCCACGCCGTCGCCGGCCGCCCCGCCGGTGACCTGCAGCTGCTGCCCGCCCATCATGTGCAGGAGGCGAAACGCGTTGAACGCCGGCTTGGCGACGTCGAACGACTCGGCGAACTTCGGGTCGCCCTTGAGCAGCAGGCCGAAGTTCCCGGCGCGGTAGGCGGTGGCGGTGCCGGTGGGGATCTCCTCGTAGAGGTCCGACAACGCCCAGTACCCGTACGACGCCGGCGGCGCCGTGGTGGTGTCGTTGCCGAGCAGGGTGATCACCTTGGCGATGTAGCTGGGCGCGACCTCCGTGTCACGCGAGATGTCCGGCTTGTAGCTGGGGCCGAACTCGTCGTTCATCACCTCGCCGGTGAACGCCATGCCGCCGATCTTGGTGCCGGCGATGGTGGTCATCAGGCCGTCGTGGAAGGCGACCGCAGAGACCGCGTCGGCGATCGCCGCGCCGTTGTCGTCGGCGTAGCGGTGGTAGGTGAGGAAGTCGAGCTTGGTGTTGGTGTTGATCGAGCCGGCGATGAGCTGCTGGATCGTCCCCGCCGACTCGCCCGACGAGCCGGCCGGGCCGCCGACCCGCACCTCGGGATCGCCCGCCACCAGCCCGGCGACGGTGTTCTTGTAGAGCTCGAAGTAGCCGTTGTCCCCCTCGGAGTACATCCACGACGGCTCGTTCCAGATCTCGAAGTACCAGGCGCGGATCTCGGCGGCCGTGTAGCGCTCCTCGAGGTGCTCGATGAACGCGGTCATGAGCGCCGTCCACTTGCCCCAGTCGTCGGCCGCGCCGGTGGGCGGGCTGATGTTGGGCGAGTGGTTGTTGTACCAGAGCAGCGTCTGCGAGGCGGTCGGGTCCGAGGCCAGCGCCTTGGGCGTGAAGCTGATCTCGACCAGCGGCCGCATCCCCGCGGCCAGGATGGCGTCCTCGATGGCATCGATCGACGACCAGTCGTAGACGGGGTTGCCGGCGGCGTCCTCGCTGTAGACGGCGTCGTCGTCGTCGAACAGCGCGTGGAACCGCACGTACTGGAACCCCGCCTGGGCGTGCGCCTTGCGGAGCGCGTTCTGGATGTTCCGCCCGTACGCCGTGCAGAGCACGGTGTGCGCGTGATCGGAGGCGACCACCTTCTCGTAGAACCGGTTCCAGGGCCGCACGACCGCGCTGGCATCGACCGTCAGCGTGGTGGTCGCGGCGGCGGTCGGCGGCGCGGCGGGCGCGTCGGCGCAGGCGGCCGGCGCGGGCGGCGGCGTCCAGGGCGCGGGATCCGAGCAGGCGTTGACCGGATGAGCGCCGCCGTCCTTCCCGGCGGCGTCGGCGCCCGGGCCGTCGACGGCGGCGTCGTGCCCGCCGGCTCCGGTCGGGCCCTTGGCGGCGTCCGACGAACAGGCGCCCAGCGGCGCCGCGGCGGCCAGCGCGAGCGCGGCCAGCAAATGGGATCGATACCAGCGGGGAAAATCGAGGGGGGACCTCATGCGCCGGACCGTACACCAAAACCCCCGCCCGAGGTCCGGAATTCCAAGCACTGCACCCGCGACACGCGTCGATCGACCTGTCCGCGTCGCTGTTTTCCTGTCAGTCTGTCCGGAGGGGCCCCGACCCGCCCAATGCCCGAGCTTGACCAAGATCCCGACCACGAACCGCGTCCTCCGGCAGCCGATCCCGTGCGCGACACGCGCGCTCGGGCGCTGCGCGATCTCCGGATCTCGGTGACGGATCGCTGCAACTTTCGCTGTCCCTACTGCATGCCCAAGGCTGACTTCGAGGGGCACCAGTTTCTCCCGCCGGCCGAGCAGCTGACCTTCGAGGAGATCGCGCGGCTCGTCCGCCAGTTCGTCCCGCTGGGCGTGCGCAAGGTCCGGCTGACCGGCGGCGAGCCGCTGCTGCGCCCGCACCTCCCCGAGCTGGTCCGGCTTCTGCGCGCCGTCGAGGGGATCGAGGACCTGGCGCTCACCACCAACGGCTCCTTGCTGGCCGCGCAGGCCGCCGACCTGCGCGCCGCCGGCCTCCACCGGGTCACCGTGAGCCTGGACAGCCTCGATCCCCAGATCTTCGCCCAGCTATCCGGTGGCCGCGGCCGCGTGGACGACGTGCTGGCGGGGATCGCCGAGGCGCGCCGGGTTGGCCTGGGGCCGGTCAAGCTCAACGCCGTCGTCGAGCGCGGCATCAACGACGCGGGCGTGGTCGATCTGGTCGAGCGCTTTCGCGGCACCGACGTCGTGGTGCGGTTCATCGAGTACATGGACGTCGGCAACCACAACGGCTGGGACCCGGCGCGCGTGGTGCCGAGCGCCGAGCTGCTGGCGCGCATCGGCGCCCGCTGGCCGCTCTCGCCGCGGGCGCCGCTGGTCCGGGGCGAGGTCGCCCGTCGCTACGCCTTCGCCGACGGCCAGGGCGAGGTCGGCTTCATCTCCTCGGTGACGGCGCCCTTCTGCGGCGACTGCGCGCGCGCCCGCCTGTCGTCCGACGGCGTCCTCTACACCTGCCTGTTCGCCGGCCGCGGCACCAGCCTGCGCGAGCCGCTGCGCGCCGGCGCCACCGACGACGCGCTGGGCGCGCTGGTGCGCGGCGTCTGGACCGCCCGCGACGACCGCTACAGCGAGCAGCGCGCGACGCTGATCCGCGCTCCCAGCCGCCGCCCGAAGGTCGAGATGCACGTCGTCGGCGGCTGAGCCGCGACCTCAGGGCGTCATATCGCGGCCTCCCCGTGCTCCTCGGTGCGGATGCGGATGGCGTCGTCGATCGTGGAGACAAAGATCTTCCCGTCGCCGATCGTCCCCGTCTGCGCCGCGTGGGCGATGACCTCGACGACGTCGTGGAGCATGCTGTCCTTGACCAGCACCTCGATGCGGATCTTGGGGACGAAGTCGACCTGGTAGGCAGACCCCCGATAGACCTCGCGGTGTCCGCCCGTCCGGCCGACCCCCTTCACGTCGGAGATGGTCATCCCCTCCACCCCGGCGTCGTGCAGCCTCTCCTTCACCTCGTCGAGGCGGTGCGGCTTGATGATGGCGTCGATCTTCTTCATGCCCGCAGGGAGTTGCAAGGCGGAGACCAGACGCGACCAGCGATGTTCCGGCCTGCGTTTGAGCCGATCGGCCTGTTTTGAAGGGCCGTCCGTGCATTTCGCGGGCGCGGCGCTCGCAGTTCGCTCGCTCACCCCGGCGCGCGGCTCGCCCGCCGGAGCACGAACGTGCTCGCGCCGGGTCATCGCCGCGGGCGAGCGTCGAGTCCGCGCCGAGGCCGGTGCTGGTCAACGCCCGCGCCGGCGCGCGCTATCCTGGGCCCATGTTCGTACGACTGGGGAGCTTCGAGGTGGTGCCCGGGCGGCTCGACGAGCTGCGCGCGATCTACAACCGCGACTGCGTGCCGATCGTGAAGGCGGCGCCCGGAAACGTCGACGTCTACCTGATGGAGCCGGCCGACGGCGCCGGTCCGGGCACGGGACCGATCATCGCCTGCACGATCTGGCGGACCGAGGCGGACGCCGTCGCCTACGAGGCGAGCGGCACCGCGCGCGAGGTCGTCGCGCGCGTCAAGCCGCTGTTCGCCGGGCCGCCCACGCTCCGGTCGTACCGGATCACTGGGCGGTGACGTTGGCCGTCGCGAAGTTGATGCTGCCGGCGCCGCCGCCGGCCTCGATGAGGACGCTGGCCTCGAGCATCGACCCCAGCGTCTGTTTGCCCGTGCCGGTCCAGGCCGCCCAGTGGTCGCTGATCGAGATCGTGCCGCAGGTCCGCTTGCTGGTCCGCATGCTGTAGACCTGGTTCCAGCTGGTGACGTTCTGGCCGCAGCGGTTGCCGCCGGTCCCGGTCGTGCTCCGGGCGATGATGTTGTAGGTGCCGCCGTCGAGCGACACGGTGCCGACCATCGAGCCGCCCGGGTTGAACGGCAGGCTGCCGTACGAGTCATCGACGATGTACCACTCGACGCACGGGTTGACCGTCCACCCGTAGATCCCCACGTACGAGTAGCCGCCGCCGCTTCCCGTCTTGGTCTCGTCGAACTGCGCGGTGACCGTGCCGAGAGAGGAGACGGCCTTCCCCGATCCCCAGGACATGCCGGTGCGGGCCAGGAAGTCGCCCGAGTTGCTCCAGGTCGCGCTGAACGCGGGGATGCTGAAGGTGGTGATCGAGCCGCTGTTCTGGTTCGACCACAGCGACCAGCTGAGGCCGGCCGCGGTGCCCTGGCTGTCCCCGTTGTGCACCGTTCCGCCGCTGGTCGGGACCGTGCCGCCGCAGGTGACGGCGCCGCCCGAGCCGCCGCTCCCCGGCGCGCCCGCGGCGCCGCCGGTTCCCGTCGTCCCGCCCTTCGCGCCGCCGGTCCCGGTGGCGCCGCCGGTGCTGGTGCCGCCGGTCCCCGTCGCGCCGCCCTTCGCGCCGCCAGTCCCGGTGGCACCGCCGGTGCTGGTGCCGCCGGTCCCCGTGGCGCCGCCCTTCGCGCCGCCGGTCCCCGTCGTCCCGCCCGAACCAGTCACGCCGCCCGAGCCGGTGTTGCCGCCCGAGCTCGTGCCGCCGCTGCCGGTCGTGCCGCCCTTCGCGCCGCCGGTCCCGACGGTGCCGCCCGAGCCGGTGTTGCCGCCCGAGCTGGTGCCGCCCTCACCGGTGACGCCGCCCGAGCTGCTGCCGCCCGAGCCGGTGACGCCGCCCGAGCTGGTCACACCGCCCGAGCCGGTCGACCCGCCCGAGGCGCTGCTGCCACCTGTTCCGTCGGGGCCGCCTTCCGAATTGGCGCACGCCGCGAAGAACAGCGCGGCCAGACAGGACGCGACGAGGCCGACAGACCTACGCGGACCACGGGGGACATTGGTCATGGTTCGAGGGCTCCAAGTTAGAAGGCGTTTGGTTCCCGCCGGCGCCGCCACTCCGCCGTATGACCGATTCCCGGGCGTGCGCATATTGATCGCGCCGACGGCATTTAAATGCGCGAGCGGCCACGAAAATGGCGGACCGGTGGTGGGACCTGTGGGCCGCTGTGGGATCGCGGCCTACAGCCGCGCTGATGTCGGCGACCTGGCTTCGCGGCGAACGTGTCGGCAGGCGGGCACTGGGAGTCGGTCACGCGCGGAAGGCGTCGAGCGAGGTGAGCTGATACCGCCTGCACCTGGTCGAGTCGCCGCGCCTCATAGAGGCGGCGGCGCGGCCTCCCGACGCCGCGCTCATCGACGTGGGCGGCGGCGCCTCGACGCTGGTCGACGATCTGCTCGCCCTCGGCCACGCGGACGCCAGCGTGCGCGACGTGTCGGCGAAGGCGATCGACGCGCGAAGGCTGATCGCCTCGCGCGGAGGGCGCCGCATCACGTTGCGTCGATTTCCGTTGCTCCCGGGCCGGGCCGGCGATACGAAGCCGACATGAGAACGCTACCATCACTTCCCTTGCTCGCTTGCGTGCTGGTCGCGGCCCTCTCCGGCGGCTGCTCGTCGAGCGGGTCGAAGCCCGCCGACGGCGGCGCCGACGCCGGCAGCTACAACTTCGCCTGGGATTGGGTCGGCATCGTGGGCACCGGCCAGAGCCTCTCGGTCGGCGCCTACGGAACGCCGGAGCTGGCCACCACGCAGCCGTACGGGAACCTCGAGCTGGCGTTCGGCGGCGCGACGGTGGCGCCGCCGTTCGATCCCACCATCCCCTCGCTGACGCTGGCGCCGCTCACCGAGCCGATCCGGCCGGTCGCCACCAGCTACCCCAGCGCCTACCCGGCCAACCTCTACGGCGAGACGCCGCACACCGCGATGGCCAACCAGATCACCTCGATGACGATGGCCGCGGCGGCGCACGACTACGTCACGATCCACACGGTGGTCGGCGAGTCGGGCCAGGGGCTGACGGTCATCCAGAAGAACCCGACCGGCCTGCCGACGACGGGGACCTCGGGCCGCGCCTACGACGCCACGCTGTTCGAGGCGTCGGCCATCACCCGCCTCGCGCAGGCGGCGGGGAAGACCTACGGCATCGGCGCCATCGTCCTCACCCACGGCGAGACCGACGCCGGCAACAGCGCCTACGCCGACGGGATCTATCAGCTGCTCACCGACTACAACCAGGACCTGTCGGCCATCACCGGGCAGACCACGGCGATCCCGATGCTCGTCAACCAGCAGCAGTCGGTTCCCAGCGACAACGGCCAGGTCGCTGTCTCGGCGCTGCAGCAGTGGCAGGCCGGCCTCGACCATCCGGGCGAGATCGTCTGTACCGGCCCCAAGTACCAGTACCCCTACTCGCCCGACGACACCACCCACGTCCACCTCGACGCGCAGGGGTACGAGCTGCTCGGCGAGAAGACGGCCGAGGTCTACTTCGAGCGGGTGGTGCGCGGCACCGACTGGCAGCCGCTGCAGCCGATCGCCGAGACCGTCGCCGGCAGCGTCGTCACGGTGCAGTTCCACGTCCCCGTGCCGCCGCTCGTCTGGGACGACACGCTGCCCGCCCCCCACGGCACGATGATCCCCGAGTGGGCGGCCGGGCGCGGCTTCGAGGTGCTGGGCAGCGGCGTGCGCGAGACCATCACCGACGTCGAGATCATGGGCGACGACACGGTGCAGATCACCTGCTCGAGCGATCTGAGCGGCCTCAACGTGGTGGTCGGCTACGCGGCGACCGCCGAGGGAGGAACGCCGCCGGCCGGGCTGACCGCGCGCTGGGGAAACCTGCGCGACTCGGATCCGTTCGTCGGCTCGACGACCGGGCTGGCGCAGCCGAACTACTGCGTGACGTTCCAGCTGGTCGTCGGCGGCTGACCCGCTTCCTCGGTCAATTCTCGGAGGAGAAGACGATCTCGCCCGCCTCCCGCTCGGCGGCGGGCGCGGCGGCGCGCAGGCGCGCCAGCGCCGCGTTCTCCTGGGCGATGCGCGGGAAGGTGTAGAGGACGCGGCCGCGCGCGTCGGGCTCGGACGCGACGTCGCCGCCCAGCGAGACGAGCTCGCGGTCGAGCATCGCGCCCAGCGCGGGCGTCGGCGCCAGGTCCTCGCGCGTGCGCCCCGCCAGGCCCAGGTCGGCGGAGGCGAAGATCCGCCCCAGCAGGCGGCGGCGATCGTTGCGCGTCGCCCGGACCCGCGCGTCCAGGCGCCCCTTGACCCAGCGGGCGAACGGCACCGCGAAGAAGACGGCCGAGAACGCCAGCGGGAACTCGACCAGGGCGACGTGCCAGCTGGCCAGCGAGACGCGCATCCGGGCCTCGAACGCCGGGACGATCCAGAACGGCGCCAGCAGGTTGAAGGCGTTGAACCCGGCGATGAGGACGTTGGTCTCGGTCTCGTTGCCGGTCAGGGGCGGCGTCGGCTCGAGGCGCTCGGAGGCCCAGCCCCCTGGCGTCCGGTCGGCCCCGGCGCCCGCCGTCAGGCGCAGCGCCTTGAACACGTAGACCACCACGCCGTCGTCGGTCACCTCCGGCTCGCCGCCGTAGTCGACCATCAGCCGCGTCGCCTCCTGCTCGGCGTGCGGGAAGCTCCAGCCCATGAGGCGCACCAGATCGACCGGGGCGATCCGGCCGCGCTGGGCGCGGATGTAGGCGACGATCCGCTTCTCGTCCTGCAGCGGGTCGACCGGGGCCGCGGGCGGCCCGAACACGAAGGCGAACACCCGCTTGTAGAACGGCACGCGCGGCTTGGCGAAGGCGGCGCGCGGGCGGCCGTACGGGTCCGGACCGGCGTTCCAGCCCCAGAACCAGAACAGCGGGCCGATGTCGAAGCCGCCGCCTCGATCGTCGTCGCGATCGGAGCTCGAGCGCGCGAAGATCATGGCCACCATCATCGCCACGAACAGCGCGAAGTAGCCGACCAGCGTAGCGACGATGGCGATCTTGAACAGGAACCGGAACCCCCGCCAGAGGAGGGCGGCCGCGGCGGCGGCCCGCGCGCGGAAGGGGACGGCGTCGCGGCGCGAGAAGGCCGGGTCGAACTGGTAGAGCAGCTCGCCGCTCGCGGTCGCGCTGAGGTGGCTGCGGTACTGCTTGAGCAGCGCCGTCAGCGCCCGCCCCGCGTCGTCCTCGGGGAGGCCCGAGGCGGCGACCGCGTCCGCGCGCGTGAGCTTGCCGCCCCGCCCGCGCAGCGCCTCCAGCATGAGCGCCGTGGCGCGATTGTCCGAGTAGTCCTTGCGTTCGATCGTGGGTGCCGTGGCCATACCGCGCCTGAAACCTACTCGATACGCCTGCCCCTGGCCATCGGGGCCGCCACCCGCTAGCCTGCCCGCATGTCCCTCATCGCCACCGCCGCGCTCGACAGCACGACCGGGTACGCCCAGAAGATCGAGGCGGGTGGGCACGCGCTGACCGCCGACGAGGCCGTCGCGCACGGCGGAACGAACACCGGGCCGAGCCCGTACGAGCTGCTGCTCTCCGCGCTCGGCGCCTGCACCGCGATCACGCTGCGCATGTACGCCGAGCGCAAGAAGTGGGAGCTCGGCCGTGTCCACGTCGCCCTCAAGCTGGAGAAGAGCGCGGACGGCGCCGACCGCATCGAGCGCACCCTCACCTTCGGCGCCCCGCTCAGCGAGGAGCAGCGCGCGCGCCTGGCCGAGATCGCCGAGAAGACGCCGGTCACGAAGACCCTCAAGACCGGCGCCGCGATCCACACCACGCTGCGCTAGCTCGCGTCATGACGGGCTCGCGCTAGGACCCCAGCCTGCGCGCGCACTTCATGGGCCCGCGGGCCAGTCGGTCGACGAATTGAGCGGGGCTCGCCAATTCGCAGCTAACCGGCGCACGCGAGCGTTCCTCCAATCGCTCGCTGTGTATTTGCGTGAGCCGGCTCGCTTTTTTTTGCGCTCTTCTATCCTGCTGGAGGGACCTTCTGCCCGATCCGGCGCGGGTCGGTTCCTGAAGTCCTGCGCTTCATCGATTCGGATTTGGTTTTGGATTTGGTTTTGGCTTAGTTCCAGAGAGGAGCGGCAATGTCGCCATCTGTGTTCGCTCGGACGCCCCGGCTGACGGTGCTCGGTTTGGCCGCGATCGCGATGGGCCTCGGGGGGTGCATGGCCGGGACCGCTGCGCCAGGGTCGACCGGCGGAAGCGGCGGCGGGAAAGGCGGCACCATCGGTTCTGGCGGCGCGGTCGGCACCGGCGGCGGGCCGACGACCGGCGCCGGGGGCGGCGCGGGCAGCGGCGTCCCCTTGCCGATCCCGCCAGGCTGCGGGGATGGGATCAACAACCAGGGCGGCATCGAGCAGTGCGACGACGGCAACACGATCGCGGGCGACGGCTGCAACGGCGCCTGCCAGGTGGAGCCGAACTGGACCTGCCCGCCGGCAGGTGCCTGCACGCGCACCTTCAAGTGCGGCGACGGCGTGATCAACCCCGGCGAGGTCTGCGACGACGGCAACACCC
>Ga0209060_10001316_pt1 | contig 28167 bp, 19 predicted proteins | sample Coa_R1_8_FD_187155 | JGI IMG/M metagenome (GOLD analysis project Ga0209060, IMG submission 187155) | Surface soil microbial communities from Centralia Pennsylvania, which are recovering from an underground coalmine fire - Coalmine... | ecosystem: Environmental > Terrestrial > Soil >...
CCGCGCCTCGACCTCGACAACCTGCGTTACCTCGCCAACTTTCAGGGTGAAGTTCACCGACACGTTCTGGCTTACTTCAAGCCGAATGTTGCTCTTGCGCTCTTTCTGAAAGCTGGCCGCCTCGGCTGTAATCGAGTAGGAACCGGGTGGAACCTGCCGGACTATATATCGGCCCGCAGCATCAGTCACGGCGTTGTAAGTGATCCCTTTGTCCTGGTCTACAAGCGTGATTTTCGCCGAAGGCACAATCGCGCCGGTTGGATCGCTCACCGTGCCGGCGACAGAGCCAGCATAAAGCTGCGCATCGGCCTGAGGCGCAAGGAAGACAAGGAACAACAGGAAGAAGGAAAATCCAAGTTTCGTAAAGGGCAGGTTCCTTACGATCGTTCCGGTCCCTGCGCAGGTTCTTCTGCAATCGAGTCTTGCTGCAGTTTCCATCGAATCCTCCCGGATGTTTGAGGGACATTTGCGCCTGGCTATGCTTTGCCGCGCCGATCCCGAAAAGAACGCCACGTATTATTCACATCTATTCAAACGTTTCAATAGGGAATTTTTGCGAATTTATGTCCGTGAGCCCACCGCGAACCTTCGAGGTTCACCTAGTGAGACATCTGGTTCAGGGCAAGCTTCAGATGAAAGTGTTATCTAGCCTTGAATGGGTTCCCGTATTCAGGCAGAACAAGCCGCCGAATGGGCGAGAACTTTTGAAACAGGAGAACGTAGAGAGAACGTAGAAGGCCGGAATTAGCGGCGGAAGACGATTGAATATCTTGACACTCGACGCTCATGCATCGCACGGAAACACACTGAGCCCGAGCCCCAGTGTGCCTCTGAAATCATAGGTTTTGCCTTATTCGGCACGCAGGGCGATATTCGGCTCGATGGAGGCGGCGCGCCGCGCGGGTAGCCACGTAGCCACCACACCAACGAGGAACAAAGCGACCACGACGCCGGCATAGGTGAGCACGTCGGTCGGCTTCACGTCGTAAAGGAAGCTGTTCATTAAACGCCCGGTCAATAATCCAGCGATCAAGCCTACGGAGATTCCAGCGCCAATCAGGATGCAACTCCTGCGCGCAATCAGAAGGAGGATGGCGGGGCGATCTGCGCCAAGAGCCATGCGAATACCAATTTCGCGCCGCCGCTGGCCGACAAGCTGCGACAACACACCGTAGAGCCCAGCCATCACCATCACAACCGCCAGGCCCGCAAAGGATCCTACAAGGTACAGGCCCAAGCGTTGATTAAAACTTGCATTTTCCACCGACTGGTCCAGAGCCTCGAAGTTATCAAGGGCAAAGCCCGCGCCCGCTTCCTTAAAAGCCCTGCGGATGACCGGCTCCTGAACGGAGTTTCCGGAGGCCACGACAACAAAATTCGTGAGTGAGTTCACCAGAATCTGGTCATAAAAGGAGCCTGCGGGTACCTGCTGATAGGAAACGTCCATCTCAGGCTCCACCTGGCGGGTCAAACTGTGCTGGACGGCATCGGCAAGCACTCCAACTACGGTGAAGGGGCCGACCTGTCCATTCTTCGGCGAACCTAGACTGACCTGCTGCCCGAGGGGGTCCTGTCCAGGAAGATACCTGCGAACAAACTCCTGATTCACCACAGCGATACGCAGGGCGGCAGCAGTATCTTCGTCGGCAATCGCGCGTCCCCGCACAACACGGGTTCCGAGAACCTGCGCGTAAGCGCCGCTCATGGCTCGAATCTGAACATGCTCGTGAGCATATTGCTCCGCCGGTTTGCCTGCGATCTGAAAACTGGCGTTCATGTTGATGTCCTGCAAAGGGCGCGTAGAGGCCAAGGCCGCACCACGCACTCCAGGCAGCTGCCGCAAACGCTCCAGAAGCGGCGCGTAGGCTGCAGCGGCGCTAGCGGTCGCCGTTGAGGGTGCATGGCTCTCGGTTGTCTCTTCCGCCGTTCCGAAAAATCCCCTGGAGTCCGGTGGAGTAGCCATAAAAGTCGTAACGTGCGCCGTCTCGAATCCCAGGAACTTATGTTCGAGGTTGTAAAGTGTCCGGAACATCAAGCCCGAGGACAGCAACAGCAAAGTTGCGAGGCTAACCTCACCTGCCACGAGCCAGCCGCTAAGGCGGGAGCGCCCTCCCACAACCGCGAGAGCAGAGCCTTTCAGGGCAGCCTGCGGATCGCTGCGGGACGCCCACCACGCCGGTATCAAAGAAGACAGTAAAGTAGATAACACTGCGGCTATCGCAACCGCGCCCAGCACCGACAAACGAACATGAATTTCCTCAATGCGAGGAAACGAGTCAGGGGGAAGCTTACGGATTCCAGTGAGAATGAGCCAAACCAATGCCATTCCGGCGGCCGACCCAAGGATGCTCAGGAGCGCCCCTTCCACCAGCAATTGCCGCACCAGGCGGGAGCGGCGCGCACCCATTGCCAGGCGCATGGCCAGTTCTTGCTGGCGCGCGAGGCAGCGTGCGAGCTGCAAATTAGCAACGTTGGCGCAAGCGATGAGCAGGACCAATCCGAGCGCCGCACTAAGCGCCAGCAACACCGGCCTCGCGGGTCCCGTTAGTGCATCCTGCAAAAGCCCTGCCCGCAACTGCAATTCTTTGCTTCCCTCGGGGTCCATCTCGCGAATGTGCCTTGCAGCTCCATCCAGCTCAGACTGAAGGCGGTCGAGGGAAACCCCTTCTGCCATCCGCCCGATAACGTTGAGAAAGCCGCCGCCTCGTTCTTTCTGCATTTGCTGTGTTGGTTGCAGGGGCAGCCAGATGATGGTGTCGACGTCGGTCCCGGTTGCCGGATATCCGAACCCCGCCGGCATGACCCCAATCACGGTGTGCGACGTCTTTCCTATCAGGATTTGCCGCCCAATCATGCCCCGGTCGGCATTGTATTGCTGCCTCCAAATGCTATCGCTGAGCACCACGACAGGCGGGCCGCCGGAAACGCAATCGCCCGCGGAAAAGCCGCGCCCAAGAGCAGGACGCACGCCCAGAAGATCGAAAAGTCCGGACGTGATCTTAGGCGCAAACACCGTCTGTCCGCTATCGGCGGTGCGGACGATGGCGACATCCGGCGCGTAGGCCGCGGTGGCCTCGAATCCACGCACCTGTTCGCTAACGTCACGATAGTTAGGCCAGGACATGTTCTCCGAGGTTTTTCCCACCAGCTGCACCAGCCGATTGGCATTCGCATACGCCAAGGGACGAATGAGAACGCTGTCGGTAACGGTGAACATGGCGGTGTTCGCTCCAATGCCTAGCGCAAGAGTGAGAATGGCAAGTACCGCAAAGGTTGGATTCTTGCGAAGCTGGCGGAGAGAAAATCGGATGTCCTGGATCATTTGGTTTGTTTAGCCCTTAAGGGTAACTATACGCACCGTCTTCCCGCCCAGTTCCATCATTTTGCAGCACCCATTTGGCAGCCCCGAATTTTCCGCTCACCAACGGAACCGATCGCCCGTCCAAGAAAGCGGCGATATACTATTTTGCTCTATGCCTGTAAGATCTATGGCTTGCAGGTCGATGCGTCGATTTCAAAATCGTCGATTTCAAAAGCAAGGGTGCAAACCATATGGAAGGTGACCAACGCGATCTTTTTCCCGGAGCGCTGGAGATGATGATCCTCCAGACACTCAAGCGAAAATCCATGCATGGCTACGCCTTGGCGCAGCATATCCAGAACACATCGGATGACCTCTTACAGGTGGAAGAGGGTTCGCTTTATCCGGCTTTGCAGCGGATGCTGAAAGCGAAGTGGGTTAAGGCGGATTGGGGCATTTCGTATACAGGTCGGCGCGTGCGTTTGTATACGCTCACTCCCTCGGGCCGCAAACATGTTGAGCATGAGGTATCGAAATTTGAGCGAATGCTGGAAGGCATTTCCAGGGTGCTGGCTCCTGAGAAATAACGGCAGCACGAGCGACACATAGGCAGTCAATAGAAAACCGAGGGATTAATAGGATGAACTGGCTGGAGCAGCTTTGGGCAAGAAGGCAGGCGCACCGCGACCTGAACGAGGAGATTCAAGAGCACATCGACGAAAAAACCGAAGAGCTGGTGCGATCGGGGATGGCGCGCTCGGAGGCCGCCGCCGCGGCCCGGCGGCAGTTTGGGAATACTATCCTCCAGGCGGAGCGGGGACGCGAGGTATGGCAATGGCCTCTCATCGACGGACTCTTTCGCGACGCCAGATTCGCGCTTCGCCAGCTTCGCCGCAATCCCGGGTTCAGTTTTACAGTAATCCTCACGTTGACCCTCGCGATCGGCGCCAATACAGCCGTGTTCAGCATGGTGAGCGCGCTTTTGCTTCGACCGCTTCCCTATCGCGAACCGCATAGGCTCCTGGCGCTTGAAAGGCATGTGTGGGGAATTGCGCCGGATGGACAGCGCGTGGACGAGTTCAATAACGGGCAGGATGGCGAGACATGGGACCTGCTGAGGGATCGGGTTCCAGCGGTGGAATGCGCAGCCTACTCCTATGGGTTTGACGGCGTGAATCTGGAGGCCGAACATCAGGTCCGCTATGTCCGGGATCATCGGGTTTCAGCGGAGTTTTTCGATGTATTGGGAATCAAGCCGCTGCTGGGGCGAAGCTTCACCAAAGACGAAGATCGTCCCAAAGGCCCCAACGCAGCAATCCTCAGCTACGACCTCTGGCAATCCGTTTATCAGGGCAACCGCGCCATTCTCGGCCAATCGATTCGAGTGAAGGGTGAGCCTTACACGGTTGTTGGCGTAATGCCACCCGAAGCAGTCGAGATATTCCCGGCCGAACTGTGGCTGCCACTCCGCCCCGAGCGCGGCGGCGAAGGCGAGGGCACAAACTATCACGTCGTCATGCGCCTGCGAGAGAGCGGCAGCCTGGCTCAAGTCAACGCCCAGTTGCAACCGGTGCGACCGGCAGCTTTCGACCGCTATGCACCGGGAGAACAAAAGCAGTTGGTAGCCCATCCGCTCCAAGCAAATCTGGCGAGGGAAAAGCGCGGCTCCACGCTCCTGCTCATGGCGGCGGTGGCTCTGATTCTGCTCATTGCGGCGGCCAATCTGGCTGGACTGATTCTGGTACGCCTTGCCCGGCGCACCCAGGAGATCACCACGCGCATGGCTCTGGGAGCTCCACGCATTGCGATCATTCGCCAAGCGGTCATGGAACCGCTGCTTCTAACCCTGATGGGCTCGGCCAGTGGCCTGATGTTGTCGTTCTTTAGCCTAAAGTCTTTTGCAACACTCTTCCCAAGAGACATGATAGCGGTGGGCGGCATCCACATGGATGGGCGTGTGCTGTTGTTTTGCCTATTGTGTGCGGTGGGCTGTGCCCTGTTTACCGGCATTTTTCCAGCCCTGGCAACTCGCGGCGCGAAGTTGCAACCTTCGCTTTCAGGCCGCTCCACCTTGGGACACGCAGGCAGCGGACGCACAAGAAACGTTCTGATCGGCGCAGAAGTCTGCCTCACGTTGCTGTTGCTTGCGGGGGCCGGACTTCTGGTGCGAACCTTGGTTTATCTGCAGACATTGCCCGCGGGCTTTGACCCCAGCAATATGCTGGCTGCAAGCGCATCGCTCGATGACATCCGTTACCGCGATCCGGCCGTGTTCCAAAAGCTCATCCGTGAGAGTTTGGTTGCGATGAAACAGATTCCCGGCGTGACATCCGCAGCCGTTGGCCTCAGCCTACCCTACGAGCGTGGGCTTAACACCGGCTTTGAAGTCATTGATGGAACTCGCGCTGGAACAAAAGGCTCAAGCAGCGCAACCTACATCACACCGGAGTATTTCAGCACGCTACGAATTCCCGTCCTTGCAGGCCGCACCTTTACCGAAGCAGACACAAAAACGAGCGAGCCTGTAACCCTTGTGAACGTGTCTTTCGCCCGGGAGCACCTCGGCACAACGGACGTAGTGGGGCGTCACTTGAGGATTGATGGAACGACCAAGGTGACCATCGTGGGGCTCACCGGTGACGTTAAGAAGCAGCCGGGCATTGAGGGAGACGGCCCTCTGACGACTGAACCTGTGTATTACGTGCCGTTTACCCAAGTGAACGGCGACTATCTAGGGCTGGTTCATCAATGGTTTGCTCCTAGCTGGATGGTCCGATGGGAACACCCTATTGTCGGCCTGCCGGAGGAGATGCAAAGTGCCCTGGGGCAGATTGAGCCCAACCTGCCGTTTGCCGGCTTTCGGAGCATGTCAGCGCTACAAGCGCAAGCCCTCTCCCAGCAACGAGCAGAGGTTTTGCTACTCACTGTCCTTGCTTCACTGGCTTTGCTGCTCTCGATGCTGGGAATTTACGGGCTGGTATCGCACATGGTCGTGCAACGGCGCCGCGAAATCGGCATCCGTATGGCCTTAGGCTGCGCCCTTCCCCGAGCTATGGCGGAAGTGGCGCGGTCGGGGATGGTCGCAACGATCCTTGGCTTACTATGTGGACTCGCGCTCTCCCTGCTTGCATTGCGTGCCATTTCGAGCGAGCTCTATGGTGTACGAAGTCTTGATCCGCTGACGATGGTTTCGGCTTCCTTCTTGCTTCTGCTGGCCGCGGCGGCTGCAAGCTTTGCGCCGACACGCAAGATTGCCAGGATCGATCCGGCGGCGAGTTTGCGGTCGGAGTAAGGAAAGCTACCGCCTCCCAGTCTCCGGAATCGATGCACATAAACTGTGGGGCGCGGCCAATGGCCGCGCCCCACAAGGTAAGAAGCTCTAGCTTTGCTGTAACGAACCTAGAAGCTGATCTTGGCTCCCAGTTGCAACACTCGGCCGACATTTCCTTGACCATTAATGTTGGCCGCTGTGGGAATGCCAAACGCCGCGATACCCGCGTTGGTCACGACCTGGGGCGTCAAGGTGTGAGCCACCGTATTTGCCGCAAAGAACGTATTGCGAACGCCGGTGATGTTCTCGTGGTTGGTAAGGTTAAAGGCTTCAGCGATGATCTGCAGACTGGTCCGCTCGGTGAAGCGAATGGAGCGGGAGACGCGCGGATCCAGAGAGATAATCGCGGGCATGTTGAAAGTATTGCGGCCAAATCCGGGGGCGCGCTCGTTGCGGTTGTTGCCATCACCGTTCAAATCAGCATTCACCAACGCCGTAAAAGGCTCGCCGCTCTGTGCATTCAGGATGCCGCTGATCTGCCATCCTTCCGCCAAGAGCTTAAGGAAGTGATTCTGAATGTTTCTAGCGTAGTCGAGGTCCCATACGCCGCTCAGGATAAAGCGATGGCGCACGTCGTCGTTGCCGTTGCCGCGATCGAGTTTCAGATTGCTCGGCTCGAAGGCTTCTTTGCCGTCGTCAGTGCCGGGCACCACGGCGGTAGCATCGGGATTGTCGTCGATTACATGGCTCCAGGTATAAGAGCCGGACAACTGGAAGTTGTTGGCGAAGCGCTTATTCACCTGGAACACCATTCCGTTGTACACGGAGTTGGAGTTGCTTTCGAATTCAAAGATGCGTCCGAATCCGGCGAAGGGCCGCACGGCGTTGACTGCGCGCTGGTTCACTTCGACCACCTGGCCGGTGGTGGTGATCGTAAACGGAGTCGGCGTCAGAACCGACGACTCGTTGATGTCGCGGGTACGCTGCAAATGAACGCCATGCACACCGAGGTATCCGAGCGAAACCGAAAGTCCCTTGGAAACTTCATATTCCGCGCCAAAGTTGTACTGCTGCACATAGGGTTGGCGGTAGTTCTGGGCAAACTCAAAGATGGTCGGAGCTGGAAGCTTAGCCCCGGCAGGGACGGCGCATCCGGCACTAGCCTGGGGAGCGCCGCAGATCGTGTTGGGATAGGAAGCAGGCAGCGGCGTGGCTGTACTCGCGTTGAACGTAAGGGTCTGCACATTGACGCCATTGTTGGAGTCGGCAGTGCCGTACATGATCGAGGGCGTGTTGCCGTAGAAGATTCCGTATCCGCCGCGAACCACGAATTGGCGGCCTTCAAGCGGCTGCCAGGCAAAGCCAATGCGGGGAGCCACGTTCTTCACGTCATTGGGAATCTTGGAAGTATCGAGCCCTTCGGCAAAAGCGGCAGCGTTCTGAACCTTTGGCTGGGCTGCCAACAGCAGGTCGTAGCGCACGCCAAGATTGAGGGTAAAGGTCTTGCTCAACCGCCAGTCGTCCTGAATGAAGAAGCCATATTGCAGAAGATTTGGATGCGTGGTGGCTCCAGTGGTTCCCGTTCCCGGAAAGGCTTCGATGAAAGAGTTACCGGCAGCGGTAACGGGAGCACCCAACAGGCTGCGGCCAAAATCTTCCAGGCTGTTAAAGGTGTATGAACCGGAGAAGTTTCCAGGAAAGAAATTCAAGATGCTATCGCGAAGGATATCGGCGCCGAACTTTAAGTTATGGCGGCCGCGCAGCCATGAAAGGGTGTCGCCGTACTCCTGCCGATGAATGGTGGTCTCTCTGGGGCTGAAGGAGTTTCTACCCACTGAGAGCAGCGTCTGTCCGGCATTGCGCACCAGGGCCTCAGGATTGATGCTATTGGCGAGTCCGGGCTCACTATCGCGCTGATAGCTGAACTTCAAGACATTCAGCACGTTTTGGCTCAGAGTCGCTGTTTCCTGCACACCGAGCGTGTCGCTGCCTACATTCGAAGCGCCGGTATGTTCAAAAGCACTGGTGGTACCGCTATTCTCCTGGCCTTGGCCTTTGAAGCGCTGCGCGTTGTAGCGGGTGGAAAGCTGATTGTTGTTGTTCAGCGTGTAATCAACTTTACCGAGGTAAACATCCTGGTTGAATGTGCGGTTGTAATTGTTGCTGCGGGCCGCCAGATAGTTTACCGCCGCCGTCTGGAAGGCATCCGTCGGAGTCGGCAAGGTCAACAGGATGGGATTCCCCGTGTTATTGCGCTGGCCGTCATAGTCGAAGAAGAAGAAAGCGCGGTTCTTCATGATCGGTCCGCCGATATTTCCGCCAAACTGATTAAAGTGATATCCGGGCTTGAGCGGCAGGGCCGTTCCACCGGCAACCGCCGCGGCGTGCTGGAGATCGAAAATGGGATCGTTGGCATTGAGTCCGCGGTCGCGGAAGAATTCGAAGGCCGTGCCGTGAAACGTATTCGTTCCCGACTTGGTGACCACGTTAATCACCGCACCTCCGGCCCTGCCAAACTCGGCGGAGTAGCCATTGGTGTTAACCTGAAATTCCTGTACGGAATCCTGTGAAAACTGATAGGGAGCGCGGCCGGAACCGGTTCTGCCAAGGGTCTGCCCGAAGAACGTATTGTTGTTGTCCGTGCCGTCAACGGTAAGCGAGTTCAACGTTCCGCGCTGTCCGGCAAAGCTCAGATCGCCACCGCGCACGTCGCGGTTTACGCCGGGGGTCAGCAATACAAAGTCAATGAAATTGCGGCCGTTGGTGGGCAGGTTCTCCACCGAGCGCTCATCCACCGTGGAACTCACCTGCGTGCGGGTGGTTTCGACCACGGGCGCCTGGCCTGTGACTTCCACCGTCTCTTCTTTACTACTGACTTTCAAAGCAAGCTGCAAGTTCAGCTTGGCGCCAATCGTCAACTCCACGTTCTTTTCCGTCACAGTCGTGAAACCTTGCCTCTTAACTTCTACATCGTAGGTTCCAACAGGCAAGACAGGAAAAGTAAAGAGCCCATCGTCTTTGCTGACAACCTTGAATACCGCTCCCGTAGCGGCATGGGTGGCGGTTATTTCCGCACCGGGCACAACCGCGCCGGATTGATCCACCACGGTTCCTTCCATCAGTCCCTGGTTTCCTCCCTGGGCAAAAGACGCGCCGAGAAAGACGAATAACAAACAGACGAGTATGACGATTCGTGCTCGCAGGCTCAACATAGACCTACTCCCAAATTAAAGTTTTATTTCCGAAAGCTCGCCAACCTATAACGCGAGCTGAGAATGCGCCTGCGCCACGATTGCAACTAAGGCAGGGCAGTATGAGGTACTCTGAATCCTATCACGATTTGGCAAATGTGGGTTTCCACAGCTTGTTTATTCAATCAATATTCATAACCATTTAACATTTATGCGGTCACGGCCGATTTTTCATAACAACCGTCTAGAAATTTGCCATGCTGCAACGTTTAAGGGGCATGGGACACTACTGAAGCGGTGTCAGTTCCTAATATGAGATTGCGCCGAGCCCTTCTTAAAGCACCAGGGAACAGATGCAGGCAAGCTTTTTATTGGGCGAACCAGGATTGATGCAACCAGATTGGGCCGAACACAAGAGAGCGAAGACAGCATAGGAAGACAACAAGATAGCAGCGGATGTCCTTAATTTTTATTGAGAGGAGTTAAAGGAAATGGGCCAAATCAATGTGACAGCCAACGGGATAGTTCCAGTGATCCAGCAGCCCACGGATATGACATGCTGGGCTACGGCAGCAACAATCCTCAACAACTGGAAGAACAGTCAGACAGTGGACATTCCAACGGTCCTAAGTACGGCGGGCACCGATTACGTAAACATGTTTCAAAACAATCAGGGACTCGGAGGCGACCAGAAACCGGCCTTCTTGATAGCCATGGGACTGACCGCTGAGCCACCCATGGATTTTTCCATTGATGGATGGGGGCAGCTCATCTCCACCTATGGCCCGCTGTGGGTCACCACCAATGAAGGCGGCCAGCTTTTTTCCGTTCATGCCCGCATCATCAAGGGAATTAACGGCGATGGAAACTCCGACTCAACATTTGTGGATGTGGTGGATCCCGGCACCGGGAGCAACTACACGGAAAGCGTAACCGACTTCATGAACAAGTTCGACGATATCGCCCGCCAGGAACTGAAGGACGGCGCTGACTTTCGTCCCCAGGTGGTTCACTACTAGCTGTCATTAACGGACGCTAAGGGGCTGATCGAGAGAAGTGAAACGAGAACGAAAAAGATCGGCCCCACGGCTCCTTTATTCCATTACTTCATTTACTTCATTATTCCATTGGACCGTGGCGTCGTTCCATCCGCTCCGTCGTTCCATTGCGCCAGGGCTCTCTAGATTTTGCGCTCTCGCGACCCGTCTAATCAAACTCCTCTTCCGCCGGCCGCCGGGCCGCCTTCTTTTTGCTGGAGCGATTCTCCACTAAGTCCGCCGCTTCCTGAAGGGCCTTTTCAATGCGCCGAGCGCGGGACTCAGGATTGCGATAGTAGAAAATACCAAGAAGATGCCCTCGCCGGCGCGCCGCCGACATCATCTCCCATCCTTCCCTCGCACGTGGATTCCGCGCAAACGCCACCTGCAAAATCGGCGGCAACTCCCTTTCCGCCTCCATTGTGGCCATCAGGCGCTCCGCAAGCTGCTCGGCCCGCCGCTCACGCGTCTCTTCACTCTTAACCTCTGAAATCCAGCGTGCGATATCGGCTCGAGTTGAGTGATTCAGGCGCTCAAACCAGCGATGGAGGGATCGATCTTCGGCGAGCAGACGCTTTAACGGGACCGGGGTATCGACATTCCGCTCTTCCGTATCCGGTTCGAGAATAAGCCGCGCAACCGAACCTGGGGAGGCCCCTGCTCCGGCCTGCATCTTTTTATTCACCAGCAGAGTATGCTTGCCATTGCCTGCTGGAAAGAGCGAGGTTCGAAAGGCAAAACCGTTGATCTCGCCCTTGACCTTGAACTGCCCGCGCGCTCCCCACAGCTTAAACACATCGAAGGGAATACGAATGACAACCCACTTCAAAGGCGAACCGGTCCGCTCAAGCGTTGCCTGAAACGTCTTGGCTTTGGATGTAGACATGGGAGAATCAGGGGACATCAGGCTGGTCGAAAAACCGAGGTCGCTTGGGAATATATTATCCGGTTTTTGAACGGATGGCGGATTGACCGTATGTCCCATCGCTATTTATCCGGTTCTGTTTTTTACGCCTTTCTTAGTGCAGAATGGTTCCGCTTTCTTGGGCCCGGAACGTCGTCGAGGGAGGAGTTGCGTGAAACATTTTTTGATTCTCCTGATGGCCACCGGTATAGCCATCACCTATTGCGGAACACCAAACGAAGCAGCTGCTCAAAACGCGGAAGCCACTTCCAACCCAGCGGAGGCTCCGACGTCTTCAGCGCAGAAGTCGAATATTCCTGGAATCGACAGTGGAACGACCCTGGTCGTGGAACTGACCCAGAGCCTCGACGCCAGAAAGGCCAAAGCCGGAGAGCTTGTAGCCGCCAAGGTGATTCAAGATGTGATTTCTCATGCCAAGATCGCGATTCCGCGCTATTCAAGACTTATCGGCCATGTGACCGAAGTGAAAGCCCTTGGCCACGGGAGCTCGGCTTCCATCCTGGGGCTGGTTTTCGACAAGGTGCGTCTGAAAGACGAGAGCGAGATATCATTCCAAGCTGTGATCCAGGCTGTAGCGTCCATTCCGAGAGACCCACGATTGGACCAGCCCGATCCCATGGTTGCCGCAGATGGCAGCCGCACCGTCCTCGATTCAAGCGGCAAAGTCGCATCTTCACCGCAAAAGGCGGCTACTACCGTGGGAAGTAGTTCAAACGCTTACGCCTATGGACTCGACGCGTCGGTCAGCCTTGGTCCTGGCGATATTAGCGGCCCGCTTCTGGATCCCCGCAGCCGTGGAGTCATCGGATTGCGGGGCTTGAGGCTTGAACCGGATGCGATGGGGGCGGTTCAGCTCATCCGCTCTTCACAAGGAAATGTGCACCTAGAGAAGGGCACTCCCATGGTGCTGTATGTGAAGGTACTGTTCCACAAAAACGATCCGTAGTACCTTTTCAGAAAAGGAGCGCCATTGCAGTGTTGGCAATTCGATTCGCGCGCCTGCCTGGCCACTTTCTTTTAACGGGCCTCCACAGAAATCATCTCGCGGACTTTCGAGCCAAGCTGTTTGAGAGAGAATGGCTTCTGCAGAAACGGCGTCCCCAACGTGGAAATCCCCGCCTGCAGCACCACGTCATCCGCATACCCCGACACAAACAATACTTTCGTGTTCGGCCGGTCCTGTAGCAATCGATCCGCAAACTCCCGCCCGCTCATCTTCGGCATCACCACATCGCTGATCACCAAATCAATCCCTTCATACCTCCCCGCCACCTGCAGCGCCTCCGGCCCGCTCGCCGCACACGTCACCGAATATCCCAGCGATATCAGAAACTCCGCATTCGCGTGCCTCAAATCCGCCTCGTCTTCCACCAGCAATATGTGCCCGCTTCCCTGAGCCAACTCTTCCACCTCTCCCGATTCCTCCACCATCTCCCGCGCCATCGCCGCCGGCAGCACGATCGTGATCTCCGTCCCCTTCCCCAGCTTCGACTCAATCCCTATCTCTCCCCCGCACTGCTGCACGATCCCGTACACCGTCGATAATCCTAGCCCCGTTCCTCGCCCCATCTCCTTGGTCGTATAGAACGGTTCAAACGCCTGCTGCCGCGTCTGCTCATCCATCCCGACTCCCGTATCCCTGATTCGCATCACCACGCAGCCTTGCCCTTCCACCGGCCCTTGCGGCAGCTTCCGCTGCTGGTCCAACGTCTCGATCGACAACACTCCCCCATGGGGCATCGCATCCCGCGCATTCACCACAACGTTCAACACGATCTGCTCAAAATGCGTCTTGTCAATAATGATCGTTCCCGACGCCCGCAAGTTGGTCCGCAACTCGATGTGCTCCCCAATCAACCGCGATAGGATTCCAGCCAAATCCCGCACCGCCTGATCCACCTGCAGCGGCGCCGGCCGCATAATCTCCTTGCGGCTAAACGTCAGCAACTGCCGGGTCAACCCACTCGCCCGTTGCGTCGTCTCGATAATCTTCGAGCAATATTTGCGATGCCCATCGTCCCGCCCCAACCGCGCCTCCAGCAACTCCGCATATCCCCCGATTACACCCAACAAATTATTGAAGTCGTGCGCCACTCCTCCCGCCAACCGACCCAGAGCCTCCATCTTTTGCGACTGCAAAAACTTGGCTTCCAGCTTGTGCTGTTCCGTACGGTCCAGGTACATCCCAAAGATGCAATCCTTCTCCCCCACATGCACCAGCGTCGCAAAATATAGTCCGATGTGACGGCTCCCCGAAGCATCCGTAAATTCAACCTGCATATCCTTAATGGGACCTTCCATCTTCAGCTTCTGATAGAGGGCGTCACGCGTCCGTGGTGACCTTGCAATCCCGACTTCATAGGTAGTCCTGCCGACGACCTGCTCCATTGGAAGACCAACGAGCTTCAACGCATGTTCATTGACACTGAGAATCAACCCTTCAGGAGAGACGAGCGCACAGCCCACCGGGCTATTGCGGAACACCGTGGCGAAGCGTTCTTCCGATTGCTTCAGCGCCAATTCCGCCAGCTTCCGTTCGGTTATATCGATGGCAGTCCCCTCAATCACCTGCCGTCCGAATGCGTCCTCCGAAAGCATGGCGCGCTCCAGCACCCAGAAGACCGAACCATCTTTCCGCCGCTGTCGGCAATCGTGGTTCACCACCTCGGGCTGCCGCGCCAACAGTTCGATAAAATCTTGCCGATCCGTTGGCTCAACGTAGAGAGAAACAGCAGGATGTGCAAGAGCCTCTTCCGGCGAGCGGAAGCCATACATGCGGGCGAAGGCCCCATTGCAGTTCAACAGGCGCCCTTCGAGAGTGGAGATATAGATGCCCGCGAGATTGCTTTCAAATAAGGCACGATATTGGTGGGCGCTACGCATCGCGCTCTCCGCCTCGTTCTCAAACAGAGTCAGGATCATGCCAAAAGCAACGAAATATTTCGGCAGATCCCAGAAAATGCTGTCGTCCGATGGCGCACTCTGCATGGAGGTCATCAGTGCGCCCACCGGGAAGACCAGTCCCCAGGCAATAAACGCAAGAGAGGTCGTCACAATTCCAGGGGTCAGGCGGCGGTGATGCCGCCAGAAAAGAAATCCTGTTACCGCAAAATATTCAAAGAGGAAAAAGAAAATACCGGTCTCAATTTTGGCTGCAAGGCGCGCAAGGCACCATAATCCGGGAATAACGGCTAGACAGCCGCCCATGCACAAAAAGAGCCAATTGCGTCTCAAGTTAGGGTTTCCCGGCCGCTCGCGCCGATCACCGCTGTTTGAGTGCAGTTCAGGACCTTCTTCGAGCTGTGGTTGTTCCGCGTCCGGGGCGGCCAAAATAGGTTTCGCGAAGCCCCAGCCCCGGTAGTACACAAGAACGATTGTCAATGCCGCTGCCATTGTCAGAAGAATGATGCTTTGGAAGACCCAGACGCTCTGAACAGCGAGAGCCCAACAAGTCGTATACAAAACCGATGGCAATGCAATGAGGAAAAGGAACAGGACCCGAGTTTCAGGGGCGGAACAGGCTTTGGACACCGAGACCAAAAAGAGCGCGCCGGCAATTTCCAGCGTTGTGTATTCCCCCCAATTATCGAATGCTGGGGAGATATAGGAGAAACTAAACAGCAACTGGACCGCGAAATGAACCAGCACCGCGATCCAGCCAAACATCCACAAGCCGATTCTTTGCCGACGGTCGCGTCTGTAAATCCAGGCAAACAGCGAGACCAAAATTAGCATTACGGCAACGATGAGAACGTGCTGAGATCGTGGAGACATTCCTTTGCTCTTACCTATTGAAACGCTGCTTTTAAAAGCAGGAATGAACGCGCCACCGAAGAGGCGATCGCCAGTTGCTTCAAGCGAAGTAATTGGCCCGGGGAATTGACCATAGCATTGTAATAAGAACGCAGCCCTGGTAACCGGCCCTGCAGAATTTTTTTGGATGTTTCCTGAAGAATGCGATTTCTCTAACGATTCTTGTGAGCTTTGCGATCTAAACGATCTTAAGAGCGTGTCCGGGAGGCTAGGTTAGTTTTCTCTTAGATACGGTTTGCTTATAGCTACTTAATATCGCTTAACAACCTCTCGAACTGAGAGCAAGCACTTCGCGGACTTTCGAGCCAAGCTGTTTGAGAGAGAATGGCTTCTGCAGAAACGGCGTCCCCAACGTGGAAATCCCCGCCTGCAGCACCACGTCATCCGCATACCCCGACACAAACAATACTTTCGTGTTCGGCCGGTCCTGTAACAATCGATCCGCAAACTCCCGCCCACTCATCTTCGGCATCACCACATCGCTGATCACCAAATCAATCCCTTCATACCTCCCCGCCACCTGCAGCGCCTCCGGCCCGCTTGCCGCACACGTCACCGAGTATCCCAGCGATATCAGAAACTCCGCATTCGCGTGCCGCAAATCCGCCTCGTCTTCCACCAGCAATATGTGCCCGCTTCCCTGCACCAACTCCTCCACCTCTCCCGCTTCTTCCGCCATCTCCCGCGCCATCGCCGCTGGCAGCACAACCGTGATCTCCGTCCCCTTCCCCAGCTTTGACTCAATCCCAATCTCTCCCCCGCACTGCTGCACGATCCCATACACCGTCGACAATCCCAGCCCCGTTCCTCGCCCCATCTCCTTGGTCGTATAGAACGGCTCAAACGCCTGCTGCCGCGTCTGCTCGTCCATCCCCACTCCCGTATCCCTGATTCGCATCACCACGCAGCCTTGCCCTTCCACTGGCCCTTGCGGCAGCTTCCGCTGCTGGTCCAATGTCTCAATCGACAACACTCCCCCATGCGGCATCGCATCCCGCGCATTCACCACGATGTTCAACACGATCTGCTCAAAATGCGTCTTGTCGATGATGATCGTTCCCGACGCCCGCAAGTTGGTCCGCAACTCGATGTGCTCCCCAATCAGCCGCGAAAGGATTCCAGCCAAATCCCGCACCGCCTGATCCACCTGCAGCGGCGCTGGCCGCATGATCTCCTTCCGGCTAAACGTCAGCAACTGCCGGGTCAACCCACTTGCCCGTTGCGTCGTCTCGATAATCTTCGAGCAATATTTGCGGTGCCCATCGTCCCGCCCCAACCGCGCCTCCAACAACTCCGCATATCCCCCAATTACTCCCAACAGATTATTAAAGTCGTGCGCCACTCCCCCCGCCAACCGACCCAACGCCTCCATCTTTTGCGACTGCAAAAACTTGGCTTCCAGCTTGTGCTGCTCCGTGCGATCCAGGTACATCCCAAAGATGCAATCCTTCTCCCCCACACGCACCAGCGTCGCAAAATACAATCCGATATGGCGGCTGCCGAAGGAGTCCTTGAACTCGACTTCCAGGTTCTTGATCGAGCCTTCCGACCGCAGCCTTTCAAAAAAGAGATCCCGATGTTCCTGCGACGGCATGAATCCAATTTCGACACTGGTCTTCCCGACAACCTGGTCGATCGGCATTCCCAAAATCTTCAGCGCATGTTCGTTGATATTAAGGATCTCCCCCTCAGGGGAGATGATGGCACAGCCAACGGGGCTGTTGCGGAACACCGTGGCGAAGCGTTCCTCCGATTGTTTCAGCGCCAACTCCGCCAGCTTCCGTTCGGTAATATCGATCGACGTTCCCTCAAACGCCTTCGGTCCCTCAGGATCCGCAACCACCGTGGCGCGTTCCAGAATCCAGAAGACAGAGCCGTCTCGTTTGCGCTGTGCGCATTCGTAGTTGATTACTTGTCCATCGCGATTCAGCAGTTCCAAAAATCTCTGGCGATCCGCAGGCTCTAGATAGAGCGACACCGTATGATTGGAGAGCGCCTCTTCTTTCGATCTGAACCCATACATATTCAGGAAGGCGCTATTGCAGTCCAGAAGCTTGCCTTCAAAGGTCGAAACGTAGACTCCCGCCAGATTCCCCTCAAATAAAACCCGATATTGATGAGCGGCGCGGCTGGCAAGCTCGGTTTCGTCCTCAAACAGCGTCAGAATCATGCCGAAGGCAACGAAGTATTTAGGAAGGTCCCAAACCAGGCTGTCGTCCGAGGGGCCGACCTGCAGCATCGTGAAAATCTCCGCCACCGGGAACACCAACCCCCACGCAGCGAAAGAGATAGAAGTGGTAATTACTCCCGGCGTTGCCCTGCGATAATGGCGCCAATAGAGGATTCCCGTAATCAGGAAAAAGACACTGATGAACAGGATCATGCCCGCCAACGGTCGACCGCCTATGGCCCGGAGCATCGCCCAAAGGCTAAACGGAGTAAACAACAAGAACGTGGAGTACAGATAAGCGCTGCTCTTCTTGTCGTAGTGCATGAAGGCTTGCGCCATCAACGTGGTGGAGCTCGTAAGCAGCAAAAGAGGGCAGAATATAGCCGCGTGAGGAAGGCCCCACACGACGAAACCCGTATAGAAGACCGCCGGAAGCCCCACCAAGCCGATAAATACCAGACGCTTGCGCGCGTTGGTATAAACCTCAGATACCGAGAGGAGGAAGCTGACCCCACCAATTTCCAAGGTGGAGAGCTTCAGAAAATTGATGCAGGGCTCGGAGAGCCATTTGGAGCCTACCGGCAACCCCGCGGCAAAATGGGCAAGGATTGCGATCCAGCCTACCAGCCATAGGCGAGACTGCCGCCGCCGGTCGCGCAGGTAAATCCAGGAAAAGAGCGCGACCAGGATGGCCATCACCACAAAAACTACGACTTGTCCAAATGGACGAGGCATCTCAAACCTGCCACTGTACGACGGGCCGCATAGAACTTTCCGGTGCCGTTTTGGGAACGCTGGGCCGCTATTTTAAGTGATTTTAGTGAAGTTTGATGCGGATTTTTTAATCTAATGCCACTTCGGAGTTACTGAAGTTTTGGATAGGTTCCATTGCCACCCCCGTGAGTTGAGATTACAACTCCGGACGGTAATCGGCAACCGCAAACGGTATCTTCGGAGCCGCTATCGGAATAGCTTGTCTCGGTGATCTTCAGGCGAGCCATTGAGCGGCTGGTAAGCCATTCGAGGATGCCGAGTTCCGACTCAGGCGCTGAGAGCGGCAGCGCTGTAGTTCCTTCTTATCAACCGCCGGCACTCAACTATTCTGATTCCTGCCTATCGGACTTTTCGCTAGATTTTTGCGACGGCTTGGAGGGCTTGTTGGGTCTCGCCGCCGGGTTCTCGTGAACTCTCTCTTTGAATGCGCCGGACATGCCTTTCGCCAAGAAGACCGCCGACTCCCCGTATTTGTCGCGCAGCTTATCTGTGGCAGAGAGCGCCTGCGCCCACTTTTGCCGCAGATCGTTGGCGGATGAATCGACGCCAAGCAGATCCATTTGCTCCGGCTCGGCTGGAGCGCCCTCGAAATTAGCGGCATGAACTCCAAGAAGCCTCACGGGCCGACCCGTTGTCCAGTTGGCATGAAAGAGCTTACGCACGGCCTCGAAAATCTCTGTGTCCATCTGCGTTGGAGCGGGCAACGAGTGAGCTCTAGTGATGGTGCTGAAGTCGGAATAGCGAAGCTTGAGCTGCATTGTTCGCGCAAAAAAGCCCTGTTCACGCAGTCGCCGGCCAACTTTTTCGCAAAGGTGCGCCAAAGTCGACTCAATCTTCTCCAAATCACGGGTGTCATTCCCGAAGGTATGCTCGTGGCTGATCGACTTGGCTTGCCAGTCGGCCCCCACCTCGCCTTCGAACCAGCTGCCGGCATCCTCGCCGCGTGCCTTGCCCACCAGGGCCTCGCCCCACTTCCCGAATTTCTCTTGCAGGACACTTTCTTCCAGACGCAAAAGGTCGCCGATCAGCGCAACTCCCATCTCATTCAATTTGGCCTTGGTCACCTTGCCTACGCCGGGAATCTTGCCTACATCAAGCGGCGCTAGAAATTCTTTTTCCCTTCCTGGCAATACATAAAGGATGCCGTTGGGCTTCGCCTGATCGGAGCAAATCTTCGCCATCAGCCGCGAGGTTCCAATGCCCACAGAACAGTTAAGGCCGGTGAGGGCCTTTACTTTCTCGTGCAGCTTATGGACGGAGCGCAAAGGCGGACCGTGGAGGCGTTCAGTGCCGGTCATGTCAATGTAAGCTTCATCAATGGACGCCATTTCTACGGCCGGTGAGAAATCGTGCAGCACGTCACGAACCTTGTGGGAGTATTCGAGATAGCGTTCCGGATGGCCATCCAGAAAAATTGCGTGCGGGCAAAGTTTGGCGGCAGTGCGCAGCGGCATGGCCGAATGCACACCGAACTTTCTCGCCTCGTAAGATGCTGCGGAAACAACGCCTCTCTCGTTCGGCCGTCCTCCTACCACGACGGCTTTACCTTTTAACGCAGGATCCTGCAACTCCTCAACCGAGACAAAAAAAGCATCCATATCAACATGAAAGATAACTCTGGAGAGAGGCAGCACGGCCCTTCCACGATACATCACCCGGATTACCCTTCCTGGAGATTTCTTTTCTTAGAGTCCCGACAGAGAGGGAGCGCATCTGATCAAAGGACAGAAATATTGATTGGGAGGGGATCGCTGTCCTTGGGATGAAATTTCAGGGACAACAGCGTAGTATGAGTGACTTATCTCTTCACTTGCGGGAATGGAGCCATGTCCACTCTTAGATCCGTATCCTTATCTTCATCGTCGAATCACCCCTCCACGGTTTCCGACGGCAACGACAAAGCCGGGGATACGCTTCTTGACCGCTACAATGCCACCCGCGACCAAACGGATTGGCTGACAGCGAAGCTGACTCCGGAAGACCAGATGGTGCAATCGTGCCCGGACGCCAGCCCCAGCAAATGGCACCTAGCCCACACGAGCTGGTTTTTTGAAACGTTTGTGCTTTCCCGTCATTTGGCTGATTACCGGCCCTTTCATCCCGACTTTCGGAATCTCTTCAATTCTTATTACAACGGCGTCGGCCCGCAGCCTCAAAAAGCCCTTCGCAATACTTTTTCCCGACCGGGACTCGAAGAGATACAAGCATACCGGCGCTACGTCGATGAACATGTTGCAGAGCTTTTGGCCTCCTTGGATCACGATGGCACTCGACAGGGACTTCCGCTGGAAGATGATCCGGTTGGATTGGTAGAACTTGGAATCAACCATGAGCAGCAGCATCAGGAATTGTTGATTACCGACATCAAGCACGCATTTTGGGTCAACCCACTGCAACCGGCCTTTCAGCCCCTAGTAGAAACTATCACGAGTGAAACAGCAGCCCAGGCGCAGCAGCCACACACCTATACAGAAGGAGTTTTTGAAGTCGGCGTGGCCGCAGAGACTTTCCACTTCGATAACGAATCGCCACGCCACAAGGTTTACCTGCAGCCGTTCCGTTTTGCAAAGAGGCTGGTGACTTGCGGTGAATACGCTGCCTTCATCGAAGACCAGGGATATGAGCGTCCGGCGCTGTGGCTTTCCGATGGATGGAAGGCCGTTCAAGCTCAGGGTTGGCGCGCTCCCTTATATTGGGAGCAGTCCGGCGGCGAATGGTTCCAGTTCACCTGTTCCGGACTGCGCAAGATCCACGAGCACGAGCCGGTGTGCCACGTGAGCTACTATGAGGCCGACGCATTTGCACGCTGGGCCGGAGCCAGGCTTCCTAATGAGTTTGAATGGGAAGTGGCAGGATCTTCAGCAGCCATCGAAGGCAATCTTCTTGAAAGCGGCCGGTTCCATCCGGCAGCCGCTCCCGCGACGGCGGGCGAGCATCCGCTGCAGATTTTTGGAGATGTTTGGGAGTGGACGGCCAGCGCTTACGTACCCTATCCGGGGTATAAGCCCCTGGAAGGTCCCTTGGGCGAATATAACGGGAAATTCATGTGTAACCAGATTACGTTACGCGGCGGTTCATGCGTAACGCCACGCTCGCACATCCGCGCCAGCTATCGAAATTTCTTTCCCCCGGAAACGCGCTGGCAGTTCTCCGGTATCCGATTAGCCGATGACATCCTTTAGATCCCCCGCCCTGGAGCTTAGCCCCATCGCGGACGATGTGCTGCAGGGCTTGAGCACGACGCCTAAACAGCTCTCTCCAAAATTGTTTTACGATGCGGAAGGCTCGCGTCTTTTTGAGCAAATTACCGAGTTGGAGGAATACTATCCGACGCGCACGGAACGCAGCATCTTTGAAGCCTATGCCGACGAGATTATCGAACAAGCACAGCAGGCGGGAAACAATCTCTCGTTGATTGAATTAGGCGCGGGTAGCGCTAGAAAAACAAGCATCCTGATACAGGCGCTTTGCCGCAAACAGATGCTAGTGAAGTTTTGTCCGATCGACGTGTCGTCTTCCGCATTGCGCGAGGCAGTCTCCAGCTTAAACGGACAATTTCCCAATCTGCGTGTCCGGCCTATTGTCGCCGACTACTCCCAACCGCTTACGCAACTTTCTTCCCTACCCGGCCGCAAGCTGGTTCTATTTATCGGATCTTCCATTGGCAACTTTGAACCTGAGGAGGCCACTGCGTTCCTGCAGCGGCAGCGGTCCTCGCTCCGGCCTGGAGATGCTCTGCTGCTTGGTTTTGACATGGCTAAGGACGCGGAGGTTCTGCATCGAGCCTACAACGATGCAAAAGGAGTGACTGCCCAGTTCAACAAGAACGTTCTGGCACGGGTGAATCGAGAACTTGGAGGAAGCTTCGAGCTAGATACGTTTGAGCACGTGGCCTTCTGGTCTCCGGAACGATCGCGGATTGAAATGCACCTGGAGAGCCTCTCCAAACAGAACGTATGGGTCCACGATCTACGGAAAACATTTGGCTTCGCCGCCGGAGAGCGCATCCACACGGAAAACAGCTATAAATTCACGCGTGAATCAATTGCCGAACTCTTGCGGCGCAGCGGCTTGACCATGGAGAGAGCATGGAACGATCCGCTGCAATGGTTTTCGGTGGTCCTGGCGCGCGTACCATAAGCTACTTCTAATGTTTCGCTCTTCGACCGGCTGCAAGCCTGGATTCGGCAGTTCATCCGGCACGAAGAGCGAGGCATGATTGAGATAGGATGTGCGGGAAATCAGCGACCTGCACGATGCAAAGGATATATGCCGCATCCTGGCGGCTACTGACGCCCGTCTGCCAGTTGCTATATGCTGTTCGATATGCATCGCGCCATTCTCGCCGTAGCGTTCTGCGCACTATTCGCCGCCGCACAAGAAGCAGGAAAAACAAACATGTCCTCCATGTCTTCCGCCGGTGTTTCCGAACTGAAAGAGATGACGGCGCGCTTTGCGCCGACACCGCTTCGGGTCGATCTTTCCGGGCTGTCAGCCAATGATCGCAAGGCATTGGTAAAGCTGGTGCAATCTGCGCGGCTTATGAACCGTGTTTTTATGCAGCAGCTCTGGAGCGGCAATTTAGACCTTTATCAAAAGCTACAGCAAGATTCCTCGGAACTCGGGCACGCCCGTCTCCATTATTTCTGGATCAACAAAGCGCCCTGGTCGGAGATCGACGAGCACAAGGCTTTTCTTCCCGGCGTTCCCGCGACGAAGCCTGAAGCTTCGAATTTCTATCCTGCCGACATGACCAAGGCAGAATTTGAGGGCTGGGCCAAAGGACTCTCTGCCGGAGACAAAGAAAGAGCGGAAGGGTTCTTTACCGTGATGCGCCGTGGAGGCGATGGCAAGCTCCAGTCCGTTCCCTACAGCCAGGCATACAAGAGCGATCTCGATCAGGCAGGAAAGCTGTTGCGGGAGGCCGCGGAGCTAACCGAGAACACCACACTCAAAAAGTTTCTGGCCGCGCGCGCCGACGCCTTTGCCTCCAATGACTACTATGAGAGCGACCTGGCATGGATGGACCTGGACGCACCGCTCGATGTAACGATTGGCCCCTATGAAACTTATAACGATGGGCTCTTCGGGTATAAGGCCGCGTTTGAGGCTTACATCAATGTACGCGACGATCGGGAGACGGAGCGGCTGGCATTTTTAGGGCAACATCTGCAGGACATTGAGAACAACCTTCCGGAAGATGCTCAGTTTCGCAATCCGAAGCTGGGAGGGCTTGCACCGATTCGCGTGGTGAACGAGGTGCTGGGCGCGGGAGACGGCAATCACGGCGTGCAGACAGCGGCCTACAACCTGCCCAACGACGACAGGGTTGTTCAGCAAAAGGGCAGCAAGCGCGTGATGCTGAAGAACGTGCAGGAAGCCAAGTTCAAAGCAACGCTGGTTCCAATCTCACGTGTCGTATTGCCTCCCGCTGCGCGGAAAGACTTGAGCTTCGACCTGTTCTTCTCGCATATTGTCGCGCATGAATTGACGCACGGACTTGGCCCTCATCAGATCAAGGTGAACGGACGAGAAACCAATCCTCGGCTGGAATTGAAGGAGCTATACAGCGCCATTGAAGAGGCCAAGGCGGATGTGACCGGATTGTTTGCACTGCAGTTCCTGATGACCCAAGCCGAGCAAGGGCGCATTCAAGGGCCGCTGCCGCATGGCCCCGAGGCGGAACGACAGCTTTACACGACCTATCTGGCGTCGTCGTTTCGCACGCTGCGGTTCGGGCTTCAAGATGCTCATGCGCGCGGCATGGCCGTGCAGTTTAACTACCTTCTCGACAAAGGCGCTTATGTGGCCAACTCCGACGGCACATTCAGCGTGGATCTCACCAAGATCAAAGATGCCGTGCGCTCGCTGGATCACGATTTGCTGACCCTGGAGGCCACCGGCGATCACGACGGAGCCAAGAAGATGCTGGAGAAGTTGACCGTGATGCGTCCCGAGGTGCAGCGTGCGCTAGCTAGCTTGAAATCGTTGCCGACGGACATTGAACCGATCTTCGTAACTGCCGATGAGATAACAGGTGGGAAGGCTCCGGGCGAGGGCAGCGTGACGGGAGACAAAGGTATTGCTTCTAAGAAGCACTAGAACTGGGACAATAGAGCCATCCATCCGCTACATCGATCCGTCGATCCATCGATTCATCCATCGGTCGACCGGCCCATGTAACCATACGCTGGCGCAGGCGTAAAAATGCCTCAGGAAAACCCGCGCTGGCTATATGCGGCGGGTCGTCCCTGGTGCCCTCATTTCACATTCATTTCGCATTGATTTCGCATTGATTTTTGGGCACATTTGCAAAGCGCAAAAAATCAACGTTATTGAACCGTCACGACGCTTTTCGAGTGGTTTTTAAGCGGCCATTGGGAGCGACTATAGGCGGCATACGGGGCAAGCTTTCCAGGCTTCAATCCTTCGATTGGACGCAAGAAATATCGCCAAACCGCGACAAGCGCGAGGAAGGTTCTCCCGCAGCCTTCCCATCTCTCATCGTCGAAAGGCCAACTTGTTTTTTTCGATCGAGCGCGAATCTTCGATCGAGAGCGAATCCAGGATACGGTCGGAGATATTGATTTAAAAAACACCCGCCGGAATTTCTGATCGGGTTGCAAGGAGGACCGCCACTCCATAGAGCTCTCCTCTCATTCATAAAAGCTTGACATATATATGCATATATATGTATATACATAAATATGCATTCGATGGTTTTTCATGCACTTGGCGATCCTATGCGTTTTCGCATCGTGGAGGCGCTTCGAACCGGAGAGCGGGCGGTGAACGATCTGGTCGACAAGGTGGAGATCCACCAATCTGGAGTTTCGCGTCATCTTCGCATTCTGCAAGAGGCGGGCCTGGTGCAAGTACGACCGGAGGGCCAAAAACGAATCTATTCGCTTCGCCCGGAGCCCCTGCGTGAACTGAATGCCTGGATCACAAGCTATCGCCACTTCTGGGAGGCGCGTCTCGATCGATTCGCTCATGCATTAAAGCAGAAGCAGAAGCGTCAGCTACCAGACAAAAAGGAGAATTCAAAATGAGCGGCAACCAGGATCGGCAGAGAATCAAGATCGAGAAGACTTACAAAGCGTCCATCAACGATGTGTGGCACTTGTGGACTACAAAGGACGGAATCGAATCCTGGTGGGGACCAGATGGCTTCACTACACAGGTTCTGAAGTTGAATCTTCGAGCAGGCGGCACCCTACGCTACCTCATGACGGCAACTGGGGCGGCGCAGGCAGCCTTTATGAAGAAGGCAGGAATGCCACTGACGACTGAGGGCCGGATCAGCTACACAGAAGTGATTTTGCACGAGAGACTCGCCTATACTCATCTGGCCGATTTTATTCCAGGCGTTGAACCCTATGACGTGGCCACCACTGTTGAATTTTTCGTGGAGGGCGAGGACGTGCGCATGGTTCTCACGTTCGATGCCATGCACAGCGAGGAATGGACACAGAGGGCGGCGATGGGCCACGAAAGCCAGCTTGGCAGGCTGGAGAAGGTGCTTGCCGACGTCAATTAATCACTTGTCATGAGTATTTGTTATCAATGCGGTTGTGACGATCCTGCGAGCGTGTGCCCACGCTGCGGCGGAGCATTAGCGCCCAATCCCGCGGCGGTTGCCTTGCCGTTGGCGTTGAGCAACATGGATGAGTCGTTCGGCTATGCAACTATGGGTGAGCGTCTGCTCGCCTTCTTTTTTGACGCCGCCACCGAAGCAGCACTTGTGGCAGGATTCGTCGGTGTGCTCGCCAGATCGCCGTCGCTCAAGGAGCTCGAGGGTGTGCTCACCGCAATCATCCCCATTGTCTACATGACGCTTGGCGAATTCGTTTTCCACGGCAGCCTCGGTAAGCGCCTGATGGGCATCCAGGTGCGGACCGATTTGCCGGAGCTCCCTTACCCCTCGTTGTTCCAGTTGTTGCTGAGAGAATCTATCGGAAAATTCGTCAGCGGCGCTGTCCTCGGGCTCGGCTTCCGGGCGGACAATGCCAAGAAAAAAACATGGCATGACAGGCTGGCCGGGACGGTCGTCGTCCGGTCCCGCAAGCCGGGCCGCTTTCGCCCGCTGATCGTGGCGCTCCTAATATGCGCCTACTTCGTGCTTTCCATCGCGTGGAGGGAGATTTCCAGAAGCTATCGGCATAGCCCAGTCGATCCAGTCCATTACCAACAAGGGCCGCATTAACAATCCGCATCTGAAAGTCTTCTGATGCGTTCATCCATCCAGACGCCCTGTACCAGGACATGATCGCCCAGGGCGAGGCTTACAGACTCTCTACTATCTCGGGCCGGATTCTGAGCAAACTATTTCGTCCAATCTTCGATTCTCAAATTTTTGATCCGATTCAACACCTGATCATTGCTGACCAAGGTTAAATCTAAGGCAGCAGCCTGCGCACCGATCATTAAGTCGAGATTACCTACCGGCTGGCCCGAACTTTCGAGACCCGCGCGAAGATCGCCATAGTGCCGAGCAGCATTTGAATCCCATGGCAGGATTGCAACTCTGAGAAGAAATTCTTCGACGATCTCGCGCAAATGGGTGGCAGCAGGCCGGCGGGCAACGCCATAGAGTAGTTCTCCTTGAGTGATCGCGGAAATCCCCACGTGCGCTATGGGAACTCGCAGCAAATGCCGACGAACGGCAGGAACATTGCCTTTGATGATATGGCTGGCAATATTCGTATCGAGCAGATAACGGACCGTCATCCAAACAACTTTCGTTTCTGAGGAGGCTGATCCCGTCTTTCGGTCATAAAGTCTCTGGGGATCTCAAGGCTATCGGCAAGCTCGAAGAAGCTCTTCCATGAATCGGGGCGCCGCGACAAGATAACATCGCCCGTCAAGCTATCTCGTCGAATGAACACCTCTGTCCCCTCGAAGCGGAACTCCGACGGCAAGCGCACTGCCTGGCTTCGGCCATTGCGAAAGAGTTTTGCTGTACGCGTCATCGCAATCTTGCCCTCCTCTCTATGATATATACCACAGTATATCACATGCTTAAACATCTTCTACCGTGGCCTGAATGATCCGATCGAGTTTTATCTTGAGATCCATTCCGCACCACGGTGGCATTTATCTTGTCGTTCGAAATACCTTATTTCGCAATTTCTCGCCGGTCTCAATCTATCCGCCATTGTCCTTTTTCCTTTGTAAAAATCAGAGCATGCATCGAGCAAACCGAACGAACTCGGGTTACGATAGTTGAGTATTCAAGCGTACGACCGCAACACAAAGCTCCAATCAACCGCTGTTCACCTAGTAACTTTCCACAAAGCTGTATCGAGGATAAAAAATGGATCGCATGGAAGTTCCCTTCAAGAAGGGGCATCTGTTGTTGTTTGCCGTCGCCTTTGCGTTGCTGCAAGCCGTGGTAGCTCCCGGCGCGTTTGCACAACAAACCCTGCAGCGCAACGTAATCACCGGCATTAGCTGCACAAACTCCAATAATGGAACAGCGCACGTGATCTGCCTGGAAGAACTCAGCAACCCCAACGGAAATGCACCTCTCGTGGGTAGTGTTTCGTGGCAAGCACCAAACTCTCCAGCGCCGGGCAACACAGGCGCCTTCAACGCACCGATTGAGCCTAACGGCACGGTGGATCAGGCAACCAACATCTCCATGCCAAACGGGTTGTTAACGGGAACACCTGGCTGCGCCAAC
>Ga0209060_10001318_pt1 | contig 28154 bp, 23 predicted proteins | sample Coa_R1_8_FD_187155 | JGI IMG/M metagenome (GOLD analysis project Ga0209060, IMG submission 187155) | Surface soil microbial communities from Centralia Pennsylvania, which are recovering from an underground coalmine fire - Coalmine... | ecosystem: Environmental > Terrestrial > Soil >...
CTGCTCCGAGATCGGACGCCCGAACGTCACCCGGCTCGCCGTTCGCCGGCACATGAGCTCGAGCGCTCGCTCCGCCATCCCGATCAGTCGCATGCAGTGATGAATGCGGCCGGGACCGAGTCGTCCCTGTGCGATCTCGAATCCGCGCCCTTCGCCGAGCAACAGGTTCTCCGCGGGCACGCGCACCTGATCAAACAGCATCTCACCATGCCCATGCGGCGCATCGTCGTATCCGAAGACCGGCAAATGGCGCTTGACGGTGATGCCCGCCGTATCCATGGGGACCAGGATCATCGATTGCTGCCGGTGCGGATCGGCCGCCTCGGGCGCCGTCTTTCCCATGAAGATGATGATCTTGCAGCGCGGATCGTTGGCGCCTGAGGACCACCACTTGCGTCCACTGAGGATGTAGTGCGCTCCCTCCCGTCGAATGCTCGACTCGATGTTCGTCGCATCGCTCGAAGCCACCTCGGGCTCGGTCATCGCAAAACAGGAGCGAATCTCGCCCTCGAGGAGCGGGCGCAGCCATCGCGCCTTCTGCGCTTCGGTGCCATAGCGGTGCAGCACCTCCATGTTTCCCGTGTCCGGCGCGCTGCAGTTGAACACCTCGGAGGCAATGGGTGATCGACCCATGATCTCGGCGAGCGGCGCGTACTCGGTGTTCGAAAGGCCCGGCGCAAGCGCCGCGTCCGGCAGGAACAGGTTCCACAAACCCTGATCGCGCGCGCGGGCTTTCAGCTCCTCGACGATCCGAGTGGGCCGCCACGGATTCCCCTGGCTGCGATGCTGCTGCACCTCGGCGAAGAAGGTGGACTCGTTCGGGTAGATATGGCTGTCCATGAAGGCGGCGATTCGCTCGAGATATTCCTGGGTGCGAAGCGAATATGAGAACTCCATGATGGGTGTCCTTGGGAGCGGGGGTGAAGGGGCAAGCCTGCCTACGCGCGGCCTGCGGCTGAGGAGGGAGCCTGTGCCTGTCGCGCGAATTGCCAGCCGAGCTCGGCCATCGGCCGGGTCGAGCGAGCGAGATCGGCCGCCTGGGCGCTCGCGGCCGTGCCGTCATGGAGGCGCTTGGCAATTCCTTGAAGGATGCCCGCGGCGCGAAACATGTTATAGGCGAGATAGAACTCCCGGCTGCCCGAGAGCTCGAGGCCGGTGCGCTCGAGATAGCGGGCCCAGTACTCGCTCTCCGTGGGTATTCCGAGCGCAACGAGATCGAGTCCGGCGATGCCGCGGTAACGCTCGGGCGGGATACGCCAGCTCATCGCGTGGTAGGCAAAATCCGCAAGCGGGTGTCCGAGCGTTGACAGCTCCCAATCGATGACGGCACGCACGCGCGGTTCGGTGGGGTGAAAGATGAGATTGTCGATCCGGAAATCACCATGCACGATCGAAGTCGGCGGGTTCTTCTCGCCCGGAATATGGGCGGGAAGCCACTCGATGAGCCGATCCATTTCCTCGATGGTCTCGGTCTGTGAAGCCCGATACTGGCGAGTCCAGCGATCGATCTGGCGCGCGAGATAGTTTCCCGGCTTGCCGTAGTCGGCGAGTCCGAGCGCGGCGTAGTCGACCCCGTGCAGGGCTGCAATCACGCGGTTCATCTCATCGTAGAGGGCTCCCCGCTCCGCCCTTGAGAGAGCGGCCAGCGTCTGATCCCAGAAGATGCGGCCCTCGACAAACTCCATCACATAGAAGGCGCGGCCGATCACCGTCTCGTCCTCGCACAGGTGATGCATTTTCGCAACGGGGACAGCGCTTGCGGCCAGCGCCGACTGCACTCGAAACTCACGCTCGATCGCGTGGGCCGAGGGAAGAAGCTCTGCCGCCCTGCCCGGCTTGCAGCGCATCGCGTAGGCCCCCGACGGAGTCAGGAGTTTGAAGGTCGGGTTAGATTGACCGCCGGGAAATTTCTCGACCCGCAGAGGACCTTCGAATCCGCCGAGATGCCGGGCGAGATGCGACTCGAGTCGCCCCACATCGATTTGCGAGCGGGCATTGGAGCCCTCGGATGCTGCGTGCAAGGCTGTGGCGCTCATTGCGGGATCGGAAAGCCATTCTAGCTCACCCTGAGCGCGCGACGTCTCCCGTGGCCACCGGCGGTCAAATCAGAGGAATTTGTAGCCGAAGGACACTCCGAGCACGCGCGGTCGCAGCGGCGTCTGTTCCACGATGAACTGGTCGGTGCTGGTGAACGTGGCTGCATTCGAGTTGCTCAGGTTCTCGCCGAATACCATCACGTTCCAGGCATCCTTGGCGATGCCGACCGATGCGGAGAAGGTCGTATAGGCCGGATTCTCGAATCGCAGCCGCGAGGTCGAGATGCTGCTCGAGCCCGCGAATGTCGGGTTGGAGCCTGCCTGGCTGAACGAGTGTCCCGTATGCGATGCGCCGAACTGCACGAAGGAATTGTAGTCATTGAACGTCCATTCGTAACGTGCCCGCACGCTGAAGGCAATCGGCGGCGCATTTGCAGCGGGCGAGCCGACCGGACCAAAAGGATTCGTGATTGGACTGCAGGTGCCCGAGTAGGCGCTGCCGCCGCAGCTTTGCGTGATGACATGACCGAAATTGCTACTGAGCGGGTTGTTGTCGATCAGCGCCGGCGAATTGGTTTGTCGAGTTTGATTCCAGGCGGCGGCCCCCTGAACGGTCAGTCCGCTGATCACGCGGGCGACCATCGAGGTTTCGATGCCTTTGACCAGGAAGTTCTGCCCGTTCGTGTTGAAGAACAAGTTGCCCAACAAGCCGGGATCGAAGAACGATATTTGCACATTGTCCCAGTTGTCACGGTAGATGGCCCCATTCCACTGAAAGCGATGGTCGAAAAGCTCGGTTTTCCAGCCGATCTCGTTGTTAGTCAGCTTGTCGGAATCCCATGAGCGCGGAAGCAAGTATTGCGCGCGTTGGTCCGTACCGTAAGCATGCCCGGTGCCCCCATTCTCATCGAAACCACCCGGCCGGAATCCCTGGGACCACGTGTAATACAGCATGATGTCAGGTGTCGCGTGCCAGGTGACATTGGCGCGGTTCTTGAAGCCGGTCTCCGTCCCCCTCAAGTTTTGCGCGTCGAGATTGTACGAATACGAGGAGGTGCAGCCGCCGGGGCGGACGCCCTGCTCGTAGCAGCCGAAACTCGACATGACGCTGCCTTTGTACGAGTTCTCGAACAGGAAGTGCCGCGTTCCGCCCGTGAGCGTGAGCTTCTTCGGGATCAGGTCGATGTCGGCGGAGGCGAAAAAGGCAGTCTGAATCGTCTCGCGCGGGGTGTCCTGATAAAACGACTCACTTGCCGGTCGGATGCCCGCAGGGTCAACCGAGCTCCCTGGCCAGGTTCCCAGGGGCGTGAAGCAGCCCGTGGTGAGCGTTGCGGTACAAGTCGGTACGCCCTTGTAACTCCACGCGGTCCGATCGGAAAGCTTGTTGTCCTCGTAGAACGCGCCGACGATGCCCCGTGCTCGCCAGTCATCCGGGGTGCTCAGGCGGAACTCCTGCTGCAGGTGCTTGTTCTGCTCACTGGTGTGCCAGTAGGCGCTCGGCGAGAAGCACTTCGGCGTGAGATCGAACTTTCCGTAGCATTGATAGTACTCGGCGTAGACGGCGCGCGAGTAATTGGTGTAATCGCCGGACTGCTCGACGTGCCGCACCAGATAGCCGCCGGTATAGACAGCCTTCAAAAAACCCACCCTTCCATCGATGGTCAATGAAGTCATCTCGAACTTGTCGTTGTCGTAGGCGGGATTGAACAGCGTGACCTCGAGCGGAGCCAAGGGAGCGCCATCCGAGGCGTTCGGCTGCTGGTAGAACACCCCCTGGGAATGCATGTCCTGATAGCTCTGCGCAAGGAGCGCATCCCAATCGTCGTTCAGCTTGAACAGCAGCTGCGCCCGTAAGCCCTGGTAAGTCACCGGATTGATGGCACGACCGGTCAGGTTGTTGTTGTTGAGCGTCGGACTGCCGGGCGGAACGCAAAAGCCGTCGTTCGGCAGCCCATCCGGGCAATGGCCGTTGACGGCCGGATAGCCGGCATACTGAATGCCGAGATCGGTGTTCTTTCGCGTGAACGTCGCGGGCACGTTGTCGATGTAGCCGCCGCGATTATCATTGTAGATCACGGCCCGCACGGCCAGATGCTCGGCGATGAGAGGCAGGTTCAAAACCGCGGTCGCGTCCGAGTTGTTGTCGCCGTGCGCCGTCGTGCCGTAGCCCGCCTTCACGTTCGCCTCGGTCACGTCGATCTTGGGGGCATTGGTGATGTAACGGATCACGCCCGCCTCCGCGCCTGCGCCGAACAGCGTTCCCTGCGGCCCCTCGAGCACCTCGATACGGTCCAGATCCGCGGCGTAGATGTCGAGATTGCGGTTCGGCAGCTGCGCCGATTGATTGTCGAGATAAATGGCGACGTTGGGGAACAATCCGGTCGATGAGCTGCCTTGGCTCGCCTGCGAGCCGGCGCTCAGGCCGCGCATGAACACCTCGTTCTGCCCCGGCCCGTTGTTTGCGCTGGTGACGTTGGGCAGATACTTGATGTAGTCGTCAAACGTCTCGATGTTGAGCTGCTGCAGGGCCTGGCCGGTGAACGCCTGCATCGAGATCGGCACATCCTGCATGCTCTGGGTGCGCCGCTGCGCGGTCACGATGATTTCCTCGAGGGCGTCGCTGCCGGTCTCCGCGGCCATCGCCTGGAATCGCGTGCCCGGGACGGCGCTCAAGACGGCCGCGATCGCAACTGAAAGCCTGGAATTCATTGCTGATCCCCTCGTAAAGCGAGCTCGCGTGCAGTTGCCGCTCGAGGTTTCACGCATGCGGGCAAAGCGCGATCAGTCGCGCCCGTGCTTCGTGACCACTGCCGAGCGCGGAGGAGCTCGGCGGGCGAAAGCACCGGCATGGCGCTGCTCGATGGTGCGTTGAAGCCGGCAACCCGACGGCTCGTTGCTATTGATGCTCCCTGCGGCAGGCAACCCGTTCGTGCATGCCGATTTTTGTATACATATAGAAAACTTTGTTCGCCGTCAAGAAATGGCAAGGGGGGCGCAGGGGCTGCGGGTGCTGCGGCTCGACGAGGGCGTCCCTGGAGCAGCCGGGTTACACTTTGGATCTCCATCCCATGGGTGTTGAATGTCGCGAAGACCCTCCTCGATCACCCCGCCTTCCGCCGCGCGGGATCGCCATCGAGCCCGGCGGGTCCGGTCGAGGCTGATCCACCGGGATCAATCCCGCGCGGAGGAGCTCTCGCCGGGCACGACGCTGATCGGCGCGAAGCTGCGCGAGCAACGTCGTCATCTCGATCTCACGCTGCAGGAGGTCGCGGATCGGGCCGGAATCACCAAGGGATTTTTGAGCGAAGTGGAGCGCGACCGGGCAACCCCCTCGGTCGCGACACTGCTCAAGCTGCGCGACGCCTTGTCGCTGTCCGTGGCAACGCTTTTTCGCAGCTCCCTGCCCCAGGTCGTGCGTCGAGGGGAGCGCCAGAGCATTCCGTACGGGGGCATTGGAATGAGCTGCTCCATGCTTTCCGCGCGCAACGCCCACCGCGCGATCGCGGTCCACGGCAAATTCGCTCCCGGCGGCCGCTCCGGGGATGATCCCCATACGCTCGACTCCGATGAAGAGATCATCGTCATTCTGTCGGGTTCTCTGGAGGTGACGGTGCGCGGGGAGACGCACCTGCTGCGCGCCGGGGACACGATCACGTTCGATCCTCGCATCCCTCATTCCTATAGAAACCCCTCGAAGCGCCAGTCGACTCAGACCCTGTGCATCGTCGCGCCACCGCCGAAATGAGCTCGCGGCGGACTCGCTTACTCAATCATCGTAGGGCCGCGCGGTTGGCCGCTTCTCCGGGTCCTCACCGGCGCCGGGGGACTGCAAGGATGCCTGGGCCTCAGAATTCTCATCCTCGACTGAACCTTGGGGCTTCGCGCGCTCGACGATCTCGCGCGCCTGCCCCTGCTCGCGGCGCTTTGCGATTGCGCACTCCCTGACCATCTCGGCGAACTCATCCGGTGTGATCGGCGCTCCGGTTCGCAATGCCCAGTGGAGGGGGAAGAAGCGGGGCTCGGGGTCGAACGCGAACACGTCGAGACCCCCGTCGGCAGCGGGCTCGATCTTGACCGGCACCCCCTCGACGTCGAAGAAGCGAGTCTGCGCAGCCCGCGCACGGCCTGATCCGCCCGGGGAGCTCATGCTCCAACTCTAGGCGGCGCCGCGCTTAAAGAACAGCACCGAAGCGAAGTCGGAGTAGCATCGAAGGATAATGATTTACTTCTTGGCGCTCATTCCGGCGACGGGATTGACCATCGCCGGCTACTTCGTGTTGTTCTTGTCGAATCGTTCCGAAGGCGCTTTTCGCGCTTTTGGCAAGTACCTGGGCTTTTGGGCCTTCACACTGGCCGGGCTGGTCCTGCTGGGAGCGATCTTCGCCGCGGCTCATGGCGGCCATCATCACTGCATGGGCGAAGGCTGGATGCATGGACGGTCCGACGCCCCGCCCTATTTCCCGGGGCCCCGGGAAGAGCGGCCAGCGACTCCACAAGCTCCAACGACCCGTCCGAGTCCAGCACCGCCGAGCGAGGCGCCGAGCTCGCCGCGCTGATTCGCGCGAGACGGACCTCAGGCAGACGCCGCCAGCCACTGCGAATTAGAGGCCGACGACCTTCAGCCCGTGCGCGGTCGCCGCGAGCCGCAATGCTTTGTCGTGAGTCGCGACCACAGGCTCGAGGCCGAGTGCATCCTTCCACAGCAGTGCCGACGCCAGGTGTATGGCGTCCAGTGTTCCAAGCTCCGTGGGCATCGGTTGGGCCGCACGGTCCAGAACGATGGAATCGCGTCGCGCCGGGCCTTCAGGCGATCACCTCGAGCACCTGCTCGAGCGCGCGGCGCCCCTCCTTCGCAGCCCGACCCCAGCTTTGCCGGCCGGACAGCTCGCTGTGGCCGAAGGCGATGCGGCCGTAGCGTCGACGGATCACCTCGAGGGGCGCCGGCTCCTCGGGCGTGCCGAAATAGAAGCCGGGTTGCGGAGCAATGTAGGCGTGGCCCCAGCGGTTGAGGATGATCGCGGCGATATCGCGTTTCGCATCGAAACCGGCGCTGCCGAGCATGTGCTGGAGCTGCCTTCGTATCTGCAGCTCGAACTCCGCATAGGTCGTCGAGAACAGCTTTGCCCGCGCCGAGCTCGTCTGCCGATCGATGGCCACGCCCGATTGCGGAAATCCGACGTAAAGCGTCAGCATCGCCGGCTTCGACGGATCGAGTGGCGTCGGCACCCCATCGACTCTCATGGGCTGGCGCACGTTGACGAAGAAGCCGAAGCCGTCGAACCAGTGAGCCGCCGAGATGCCGAGCTTCGCGAAGGGGCGCCAGTGATGGACTGCGACGTTCGCGACCAGGATCGGCCCATGATGAAACCGGGAATACGCACGGGTGTAAGCCGGCGGCAAGTCACGCACGATGTGCCTCGCGATCCAGCCGCCCGCGGCGACGATCACCGCCTGCGCGTGCACCCGCTTGAGATCCCCATCGATCGCATAGGTGACATCGACGCCCCGCGAGCTGGCCGGATCCACATCGTGTCGGACGGCGACGACGGTCGCCCCGAGACGGATTCGCGTGTGCTGCGGGCGATCGAGCTCGGCGAAATTGATCGGCGCATACAGCACGTCCGCGAAGGAGCGCGATCCGCTGATCGCCTGCGGCAGGAGCGTTTTGACGATGTGGCGATAAATCGCGGCATTGCCGCCGGGGAACGAGAACGCGCCGCTCGCGATGTTGCTCTTGTCGGTTCCCGGAAGTCCGAGAAGCTTCGCGCCGTACGCCGATATGGCATCCGAGCTCACACCGTAATCCGCCGTGGCCACCAGCGGATCGGACAGCCGGAAGACATCCTTCGAAAGACCGAGCTCGCGCACGACGAGGTCGCCGTACGACATGGAATCGAGCCAGCGATCGGTGGATGCCTCATCGCCGCGGGTCAGAATGGCGGCGTCCTTCCAGGCGAGCCAGCTGCGCCGGGCTTGCGCCGACAGGGGCGCCCGGCGCAGCCCATCGGACCATGGATCGACCACCCACGCTCGCCGCTCGGCAAACGGCTTGTCGAAGAAATAGCCGAGCGATGCACCGTTCTCGTTCCAGAACATCGGATCGTAGTGATCCTGTGCAAACCTGAGTCCGGTCGCGGCCCCCTGGGGAGCGACGAAATCGAACGAGCGCGGCAGGCCGATCTCCTCCCAGAGCCCGACGACGTGCGCGTACGTGTTATCCGGCCTCGGTATGACCGCACCGTTCGAGCCCTGCGGCCCGGTCAGCATGATGCCGTCGACGAGTACTTGATTCTGCTTGGCCTCGCCGCCGAACACCGGATGATTCTCCAGCAGCAGGCAGCGACCCTTTGGGCGCGCCTTGTGGAATTCGTAGGCCGCGATGATTCCGGCAAATCCGCCGCCGACGATGACCAGATCATAGGGCTCATCGACTGCCGTTGCGGAGGCGAGCCGCGACTCATAGAGGCCATCGCGCACGCCATGCGCCGCGTTGACCACGGAGGCGATGTTGCCGTTCGAGCGGGCGTAGTCGCCGATGCCGGCGTAGCCGTTCCATTCGGCGCCGAGACCCTGTGAGCGGACGGGCGCCGGTGCCCCCAGCAAGAGCGCGCCCGAGCCGAGAAGCGTCGCACCGAGAAAATCGCGACGCGTGATCTGCGCATCGAGACCGAGCGCGCGAGCCGAATCCTGCTTGCGGATCGACATGGCTTTTCTGGTCACCTCGCCCCTTGACGCATCGGTCTGGGTACTATGGCAGCTATCGTCGGATTTTTGGGATCGCCATGGCCGAGGTCAGACACCGAATCATCGAGACCAACGGAATTCGCATGCACATCGCGGAGCAGGGCGAAGGGCCCCTGGTGCTCCTGTGCCACGGCTTTCCCGAATCCTGGTATTCGTGGCGCCATCAATTGCAAGCGCTCGCCGATGCGGGATTCCGGGCGGTTGCACCGGACATGCGGGGATACGGCACGACCGATCGCCCCGACCCGATCGAGAGCTATACGCTGCTGCACCTGGTCGGCGATGTGGTGGGGCTGCTCGACGCCCTCGGCGCGGACACAGCGATCATCGCGGGGCACGACTGGGGCGCGCCGGTGGCATGGCACGCGGCGCTGCTGCGGCCCGACCGATTCCGCGCCGTCATCGGCCTGAGCGTTCCCTACCTTCCGCGCACCGCCGTGCGTCCGACGAGCGCCATGCCGCAGAATGAGCACGCCCAGTTCTACCAGCTCTACTTCCAGGCTGCGGGCACGGCGGAGGCGGAGCTCGAGCGCGATCCGCGCTTGAGCATCAAGTCGATTCTGTGCTCGGCCTCGGGAGAGTCGTCCGAGCGCTCGCCCCCGGATCGCGCGCTCGGGATGGTGCCGCGGAGCGGTGGGTTCTTGAGCGGGCTGCCTAACCCGACAGCGCTCCCGAGCTGGCTCAGCGAGAGCGATCTTGACTTCTACGCGTCCGAGTTTGCGCGAACCGGCTTTCGGGGCGCCCTCAACTGGTATCGGAACATCGATCTCAACTGGTCGCTGCTGGCAGCCTGGACCGGAGCGCGCGTGAGCGTGCCCGCACTCTATATCGCGGGCGAGCGCGACCTCGTGGTGCGCTTCGCGGGCGTCAAGAAACTCCTGCCTCACCTCCGCACGTTCGTGCCGCAGCTTCGTGCGACGATCATGCTCCCGGGATGCGGACACTGGACGCAGCAGGAGAGGCCGCAAGCCGTCAACGCCGCGATGCTCGAGTTCCTGCAATCCGGCATTACGCTTTAGCGAGTGGATTGAGCGAGCCTGCGGATCGAGCTAGCGGATGCGTTGTCGAAGACGGCGCATTCCGCCCAGCCAGCGATCGTAATCGGCCGCCTTGCGCGCCCTGTACGTGGACACCTGCGGATGCGGAAGGATGAGGAACTTCTCCGAGTCGAGTCCCTGGATGACCGCCTCGCTCACCTCCTCCGGGGAGATCACCCCATCGAGCGAGTGCGCGCCGGGCAGGCCCGAGCGCACCATCGCCGTGTCGACCGCCTGAGGACACAGGATCGAGACCTTGATGCCCTGATCGCCGTGGGTGATCGCGAGGCTCTCGGCGAAGCCCACGGCCGCATGCTTGGTGGTCGAATACACGGCGCTGCCGATCTGGCTCAGAAGCCCGGCCGCGGACACGGTGTTCAGGAAATAACCGCCGCCGCGCGCCGCGAACCGCGGCACCAGAAGGCGCGCCGCATAGACGTGCGCCATGACGTTGACGCCCCAGGCACGATTCCAGACCGGATCCGGCGCGGAGGCGAGATTGGAGGGATCGGGGTCCGGATCGGCGAGTCCTGCATTCGAGCAGAACAGGTCGATCGGCCCGTGGCGTGCCTCGGTGTCCTCGATCACCCGGCGCAGATCCGCCTCGACCGAGACGTCGCACTCGTAGGCCGCTCCGCCGAGGGTGCTCGCGACCGCGCGGGCGCCTTCGGCATTGCGGTCGGCAATCGCGACATGGCGCGCGCCCTCGCGGCGGAATCGCTCCGCGAGCGCTCGGCCAATGCCCTCGGCGGCGCCCGTGACGACGATCACTTTGCCGGCAACTTTCATCCGGCCCGCTCATCGACGGTGACGATCACCTTGCCGAGCGCTTTGCGATCCATCATCCAGCGGATCGCCTCGCTCCCCCGCTCGAGCGGGAAGGTGCGACTCACGAGGGGCTTGATCCTGCCTTGCGCGTGCCAGGCATAGAGCTCTTCCATGTTCTGTCGATGCACCTCGGGAGTGCGCGACACGAAACCGCCCCAGAACACGCCGACGATCGATGCGCCTTTGAGCAGAGGCAGATTGAGGGGAATGGACGGGACTTGCCCGCCGGCGAAACCAATGACCAGATAGCGGCCTTCCCATGCAATCGAGCGAAACGCCGGCTCGGCGAAGCGATCGCCCACCGGATCGAAAATCACGTTCGGGCCGCGGCCCGCCGTCAATTGCTTGATCGACTCGCGAAAGTCCGCCTGCTCATAGTTGAAGGTCTCATCGGCTCCGTGGGCGCGCGCGAGTGTGAGCTTCTCCTCGCTCGAGGCGGCTGCGATGACGGCGGCGCCCATCGCCTTCGCGATCTCGACGGCGGCAAGACCGACTCCCCCGGCGGCACCCAGCACGAGCACGGTCTCGCCGGGTCGCAACGCCGCGCGCTGTTTCAATGCGTGATGGGCCGTCGCATAGGTCAACGTGAAACCGCCCGCGGTTCGCAAGTCCATGCTCGCGGGGATGCGGGTCGTGCGGTTTGCCTCGGCGAGCACATACTCCGCGAACGCGCCGTGCATCGTGATCGCGGCGACGCGATCGCCGAGCGCAAACCCGGTGACGTCCTCGCCCAGCGCATCGACCTCGCCGGCGGCCTCACCGCCCGGGCTGAAGGGCAGCGTGGGACGGAACTGGTATTTGTTCTGAATGATGAGGGCATCGGGAAAATTGAGTCCTGCCGATCGCACCCGGATGCGAATCTGGCCTCGCCCGGGCTCGGGCATCGCGACCTCGCGCAGCCGCAAATTCTCCGGCGGCCCGAAGGCCTCGCAGAGCAACGCTTTCATGCGCGGGAGCTCTGCGCGGCAGGAGCGTCGCGTGCGGCGGGGATGAGCTGCAAGCGCTCGAACAGCGAGCGATCGTGCGCCGTGTCGGGATTGCCCGTCGTCAAGAGCTTCTCGCCGTAAAAAATGGAATTGGCGCCGGCGAGAAAGCACAGCACCTGCTGCTCATCGCTCATCGCGCTGCGGCCCGCCGACAGGCGCACGCGCGCGCGCGGCATCAGGATGCGGGCAACGGCAATGGTGCGCACGAATTCCAGAGGATCGAGCGGCGGAGCCTCGGCGAGCGGCGTGCCGGGAACCCGGACCAGATGATTGATCGGCACGCTCTCGGGATGCTCGGGAAGGGTGGCGAGAGTGTGCAGGAGCGCGGCGCGATCGGCCTCTTCCTCGCCCATCCCGACGATGCCGCCGCAGCAAACCTTCAGGCCCGCCGCGCGAATGGCGGCGAGCGTATCGAGACGATCCTGATAGGTGCGGGTATGAATGATCTCCCGGTAGTAGCGCTCGGAGGTATCCAGGTTGTGGTTGTAGTAATCGAGTCCCGCCTCCTTGAGGAGCTGCGCTTGATCGAGGGTCAGCATCCCGAGCGTGACGCACGTCTCGAGGCCTTGCGCCTTCACCGCGCGGACCAGACCCGCGATCGCCTGCAACTCCTTCGGCTTCGGCGAGCGATAGGCTGCGCCCATGCAAAATCGCGTGGCGCCCGCATCCTTCGCGGCACACGCCTTATCGACGACCTCATCGAGCGGCATCAACCCCTCGGCGGCGAGGCCGGTCTCGTAACGCGCGCTCTGCGGGCAATAGGCACAGTCCTCGGGGCACGCTCCGGTCTTGATGCTCAAGAGCGTGCTGATCTGAACGGTGTTGGCCGGCTGGAACAGCCGGTGAATCTGCTGCGCGCGAAACAGCAGATCGAGCAGGGGCAGCTTAAAAAGGTCCTCGACTTCCGCGAGACGCCAGTCATGGCGTATGGCTGCTGTGGCGCAGGCCGCTCCTGCAGGGGTTTGTGTGTGCGCCAATGAGATCTCCGGCGTTCAGGGAATTGCCATTCGGTAGCCCGGCCGGCTGCGCCCCGGGGGCCCGCAGCCTGCACTCGCGCGCAGCATATCTTCCCGGGCGCGATTGGGCCAAGACGGAGTGGGCCGGCCGCCGGCGCTAGTGCTCCCAGTGGCCCGCGACGAAATGCCATCGATTGTCGATCGAGTCCCAATGATCGGCGATCCAGCGACCTCGCCGTTCGGAAACGAACGTGCCCGATCTCCAGCGAAAGAAGCGCCCGTTCCACTCCCAGTATCCCGGTGACCACACATACCCATCGCGATGCGCGGGCGTGGTCTCCACGCGCGGCGGCGGCGGGGGAGTGTCGACGACGATCTCGGAGGCACCTCCGGCAGCGCTCGACCAGAGCACCGCGTTTGCCAGGCTGAAGGTCAAAATTAACGATCGAACGGTCGTGCTATTTGTGGGCGAAATGAATGCGGTCATGGGTGCATCCTCGGGTGGGTCAACGGGGTCTGGAGCGTCGCTGGCTGCGCTCGAGCAGCGACGCGAAAGCGGCACGGGCGCGCTCTGCCGCGTCGTGCTCGCGCATGAAGCCATGTCGATGTTGATACATCATCAGAATGCCGTCGAACTCATAGGCAAACTGATCCGTATCCAGGTCAGCGCGGAAATGCCCTGTATCGATCGCGCCCTGCGCCGATCGCGCGATCACTTCGCGCCAATCCTGCAACGCCTGCACCAGTCGCTCGCGGACCGGATGTCCTGAGCGGTTGTCATACTCGAGCGAGGCTTTTTGCAGCAGGCAACCCCGCAGCTCCGACGCTCCGGTGATCCATTCGAGCTTCTTGTCGAACAGCACTCGCAGGCGGGGCTCTCCCCGCGGCGCCGCCAGCGCCGGTTGCACCACCTGCAGCGTGTATCGGTTGATCAACTCCTGCACCACACCGAGCTGCAGCGCCTCCTTGGACTTGAAGTGCGCGAACAGTCCGCTCTTGGAGAGCTTGGCTTCCTGGGCCAGGGTGCCGATGGAGAGGCCCTCGAAACCGACTTCGCTGACGATGCCGAGGGCGCGGGAGATGATGACCCGCCGGGTGTGCTCGCCCTTGGATTCGCCTTTGATGTCGCCCTTGGCTTCGGCCGGTCGCATGGGCCCATTAAAAGCACGATCGGTCGGTTTGTCAAGTGGGGCGGCTTTGAAATGGCGCAGCCGTGCTTTTACCTTTGAGCACCTGCCTCACGGGATGCGCTCTTCATGGCTTCGGTTTTCTTGAGCTACGCGTCGCAAGATCGAGAGGCCGCCCTCCGCATCGGGGAGGCCTTGCGCAGCTTCGGTCTGGTCGTGTGGCTCGACCAGAGCGAGCTCCGAGGGGGCGATGCGTGGGACCAAAAGATCCGCAGGCAAATCCGGGACTGCGACTATTTCATGCCGATCATCTCGGCGCGGACCGAATCACGTCATGAGGGCTATTTTCGTCGCGAATGGCGCCTCGCGGTCGAGCGAACGCTCGACATGGCGGACGACCACCCTTTTCTTCTTCCCGTGGCCATCGACGATGTGAGCGAGGCGCAGGCGCGCGTACCCGAGAAATTCCTGAGCGTGCAATGGCTGCGGCTCCCGGGGGGCCAACCGACGCCTGCGCTCGAGGCGGTGTGTCGCCGAATCGCCTCGGGTACCGTCGTCGACCCCGAGCCGCCTGCGCCCACCCGGGAGCGGCTCAAAGGCTCCTCTGCTCGCGTCCTGAGCCCCTACCCGCCTTTCCCGCTCGCCGTACCGGGTCAAGCGCTCCATCACTGGGCGCAAGTGCTCGGTTGGCTGCTGCGATCGGCCTGGATTTTTTTTCAGCGGCGCCCCCGCTGGCTGCGAATCATCGTCTACCTCTGGGGATCGATCGCGCTTCTGTCCATGTGCCATGACTATGGCGACCGCTCCCCGCACTCGACCTCAATGAAAGAACTCCAGGATCTGGCGGAGCAAGCGAAGCGTCTCCGAGAAGCTCCCGACGTGCCACGACCTCCTAAGACCGACTAGCCATGTCGGGTTCGGCCGACACCGGCCCCGGTCCCGCTGCCGGTGCTGCTCTCATCCGGTTATCCTGGCATCGCATGATCGTGAGCGTGGGGTAGACAGTGGCTGAGATCTGGACGGATTGGGAGAACCTCGTCATCAACGGAGTTTTTCCGCTGCGTCGCTTCCTGACTCGATCGAACCACAGCGTGGTATTCCTCACCGAGACACGAGACCACGCCGACGCCGCGATCAAGATCATTCCCGCCGACCCTGCGACCGCGCCGGCCCAGGTCGCGCACCTGAAGAGGGTCGCGACCCTCGCCCACCCTCATCTCATCCACCTTGTCGAGGTGGGCCAATGCCGACTCGGCGGGCATCCTTTTCTCTTCGTCGTGATGGAACAGGCCGAGCAGAGTCTCGATCAAATTCTTCCCCATCGCGCGCTCACCGCCGATGAAGTGCGCGAGCTGCTGCCTCCCACGCTCGAGGCCTTGAGTTTCCTTCATCGCAGCGGCCTGGTGCACGGGCAGTTAAAGCCCGCCAACTTTCTGGTCGTCAACGATCAGCTGAAGCTCTCGAGCGACACTGCGCGCGCGGTCGACCCCCTGCGCGCCAGCGACACCGCAAGCGGCGCGGTGTCCGCGAGCGCCGCTGCGGCCCCCGGGCCGACCGACCTCTACGATGCTCCCGAAGTCGCACGGGGCAAGATTTCCCCGGCGGGCGATGTCTGGAGTCTCGGCATCAGCCTGGTGGAGGCTCTCTCGCAAAGGGCTGCTCAATGGCCCGATGCAGAATCCGCGGTCGCGGCCTTGCCGCGGGATATTCCTGGTGAGATCGTCGATACCGTCAGGCGATGCTTGAATCCCGATCCGGCGCGGCGTGCGACGATCGCCGAGCTTCAAAAAAGATTCAGCCCGAGCTCCGCAGCGCTCGCCCCGAGGCCCGAGGCGCTCGCCCCGAGGCCCGAGGCGCTTGCCCCGAGGCCCGAGGCGCTCGCCCCCAGGTCCGAGGCGACGCTCGCTCCGAATTCGCCGCGCTCGCATCGCGAAGCGCCGGCTCTCGTACCCTCAGTCCAGGAGCTGCTCAGGAAGCGCGGGGCGCAGATCGCGCTCATCGCAGGATTTCTCGTGATCGTCGCTGTCATCGCCTTCGGCGCACGGCGGGGGGTCCAGCGATCGTCGCCCGCCGCCGAGCCGCCCGCGGCCTCGAGCACGCAGGCCGCCTCTGACGGACAGACGATTCCTGCCGCGCCCCCTACTGCACTACCCGCGCAGCGTCCCGCCCCACCGTCGCCCCCGGCCCCTGCCGTGCTGCATGAAGAAGCTCCCGACGTTTCGCGCGGTGCCCTCGCATCGATCCGAGGGCACATCAAGGTCGCCGTTCGCGTGACGGTGGATCGCTCGGGAAACGTGGTGGCGGTGAGCGTGAAAGAGCATGGTTCGAGCAACTATTTCGCTCGCGCCGCGACGACGGCCGCGAAAAAATGGAAATTCTCTCCGGCAGCGAGCCGGGGATCCCGGGATTGGTTGCTGCGATTCGAGTTCAGTCGCGCCGGTGTCGCCGATCACGCCGTGCCGCAGTTCTAGGGCGGTCGGGTCGATTGCGAGCAGTCCACGAATTCAGTGCTTTTTGTGTCCCGGCAGTATCGTGTGCAGCAGTTCCCTCGCCGCTCCGGCAATCACACTGCCTTCATCCGGGTCTCCGTGAAGGAGCGTGGAAGTGAACTTCTTGGCCTGCTCGAGCGTGATGTGCGGAGGCAGCGGCGGAACGTTGGCATCGGTGCGCACCTCGAGCACCACCGGGCGATCCGCGGCGAGCGCCTCGTCCCACGCCGCGCCGAGCTGTCCCGGCTCCTCCACGTAGATTCCCTTGAGACCGATGAGATCGGCAAAACGGTGATAGGGCACGTCGGGGAGCGCCTGCGAGGCCTCGAATTTCGGGTCGCCCTCCTGGATGCGCTGCTCCCATGTCACCTGGTTCAGATCCTGATTGTTGAACACACAGACCACCCAGGTCGGGCTCTGCCATTCGCGCCAGTACTTCGCGACCGTGATGAGCTCGGCCATGTTGTTCATCTGCATCGCGCCATCGCCGACGAGCGCAATCACGGGGCGCTCGGGGTAAGCGAACTTCGCCGCGATCGCATAAGGCACCGCCGCGCCCATCGAGGCCAGACCGCCCGACAGCGAGCACATCATGCCGCGGCGGATCTTGAGGTCACGCGCATACCAGTTCGCGCAGGACCCCGAGTCGCTCGTGATGATCGCGCGGTCGGGAAGCCGCGGCGAAAGCTCCCAGGTGACGCGTTGCGGATTGATCGGCTTGGCGTCGGTCATGGCGCGCGACTCGAGCACGCGCCACCACTCGGCAACGCCCTTCTCGACGGATTCCCGCCAGGATCGATCCTCCTTGCGTCGCAGGAGCGGCAGCAACGCCCGCAAGGTCTCCGCGCTGTCCCCGCAGAGGTTCACATCCATCGGATAGCGCAGACTCAGCATCTCGGGCGCAATGTCGATCTGCACAGCGCGCGCCGCGCCCTCCTTAGGCAGAAATTCCGAATACGGAAAGCCCGAGCCGATCATGAGCAGCGTGTCGCAGCCCGTCATGAGGTCCCAGCTCGGCTTCGTACCGAGAAGCCCGATGGAGCCCGTCACCCACGGCAGGTCATCCGGCAGCACGGCTTTGCCGAGAAGCGCCTTCGCCACCCCCGCGCCGAGCGCCTCGGCGACCGCGATGACCTCCTCGGTCGCGTGCAATGCGCCTGCGCCGACGAGGATGGCCACTTTCTTGCCTTCGTTGAGAATCTCGGCCGCGCGGTCGAGATCCTCTTCGTAGGGCACCACCTTCGGCGCCTTCCAGCCGATGCCCGAATGCAAAGTGCCATGCTTGCGCGCGGGGGCGCTGTACGGCTCGTCCTGCAGATCGTTCGGCAGAATGATCGCCGTGACACGTCGCTCGGCCTGCGCGATGCGCACCGCACGGTCGACGATGTGCCGCACCTGCGGTGGAACGCTCGCCTGCTGGACGAAGGCGCCCGCGACGTCCTTGAACGCGCTTTGCAGGTCCACCTCCTGCTGATAATGACCCCCCAAGCCAGCGCGCGCCTGCTGACCCGTGATCGCGAGCAGCGGCACGTGGTCGAGGCGCGCATCGTACATGCCGGTGATCAAGTGGGTGGCACCCGGGCCGGAGGTGGCCATGCAGACCCCGAGCTGACCGGTGAACTTTGCATAGGCGCTCGCCATGAAGGCGGCCATCTCCTCATGCCGCACCTGCACGAACTTGATCTCGCCGTTGGAGCGATTCATTGCTCCGAGCAGTCCGTTGATGCCGTCACCGGGATACCCAAACACCACCCGGATACCCCAGGCGTGCATGCGCTGCCAGAAAAAATCGCCGACCGTGTCTGCCATGGAGGGAGGTCCTTGTAGAGCGAAGCGTGTAGAGCGAAGCGTGCGGTGGGAGACTCGACACTACGAAGCGGGCGCGCACGCGCCCATCAGTGCGCCGGCCGCGGCCGTGTCGGCGCGAGCCGCATGCGGAACGCATCCCCTGACCCGCACCACGGTCTCCTGACGCGCCGCACGACCCATCGAGTCGCGAGATCCCCGCGGCGCCGCTGAGCCGCCTTGAGCCTTCAGACCCGTCGCGCACCCGGGTGGCCGTTCGCGCCGTACGCCGCGAGAATGTCGCGCGCCACCTCGGATTGCGTGCCCGAGTGCACGAGCGCCACGCACGCTCCCCCGAAGCCTGCACCCGTGAGTCTCGCGCCAAAGACCCGGGGATCGCGCTGCAGGAAATCGACCAGGAGGTCCAGGGCCGGCACCGAGACAGCGAAGTCATCGCGCAGGCTCGCGTGCGATGCATTCATGAGCCGCCCGAACCCGGACGCCGATTGATTCACCGCCGCCAGCACGCGGCGATTCTCCGTGACGACATGCCGCACTCGCCGATCGAGCGGCGGCGGGAGCCGCGCGATTTGCTCGAGATCATCGACGTCCCGCAACGAGCGCTCGCCGAGCGCACGAGCGGCTTGCTCGCACTCGCTGCGCCGTTGATTGAAGGCACTGGTGGCGAGCGAGCGCGGAATGCCGCTGTCGAGGACGCAGAGGTCGGCGCCTTGCGGCAGCGGTATGAGGGACCGCGCGAGACTTCTGGTGTCGAGCAGCAGCATATGACCGAGGACTCCGACGCTCGCGGCCATCTGGTCCATGATTCCGCAGTGAACACCGGCATACTCGATTTCGGCCTGCTGCCCCAGGCGTGCAATCTGAACATCGTCGATATCGAGCGCAAAGCGGCTGCGCGCGGCACGCAGCACCGCGACCTCGAGCGCGGCACTGCTCGAGAGCCCCGCGCCGATCGGCACATCGGAGTCTATGAGGATCGACATTGCCTCCAGGGGATAGGATGCGGCTCGCAGAAGCGCCAAGCACCCGAGCGCATAGCGGGCGAAATCCGCGCGATCGCCTGCTCCGAGCTGGGCCGAGACGACACGATCGACGCCCTGGGGATTCACCGCCACCCAGACCCGCGTGGCTTGCGGAATGATCGTCGGCAGGACGAAGCCCTCGTTGTAGTCGGTGTGCTCGCCCAGCAGATTGACCCGACCGTGAGCCTCCGCACAGGCCTCGGGCGGGTATCCAAAGAATTGCTCGAAGCGGGTCAAGACTCGAGATCCGTCACCGAGACCGCCTGCAGCTCGCGAGCCTTCTCCTCGGGTAAGGTATCGTTGACGAACGTCCCGGCGGCCACCTCCGTCCCGGCGAGGTACTTCAAGCGCCCCTTCATGCGAAACGCAGGCCAGCACTCCGCGTGCAGATGGTAAGCCCCGGGCGGCGTGCCATCGAAGGGGGCTTGATACCAGGCCATGATGTACGGCATGGGCAATCCCCAGAGCCGGTCGTATTTCAACAGGGTGCGCTTGATCGCGCGCGCCAGGTCCGCCCTTTGCAGCGGCGAGAGAGATGCGAAATCCGGGACCGCGGCTCTCGGGGCAATCCATACCTCGTAGGGATAGCGCGCCCAGGCAGGAACGAACGCAACGGCGTGCTCACCACAGTAGATGATGCGCTTCGCTGTGTTCGTTTCCGCCTCGATGAGCGTTTCCAGCAGGGATCTGCCGTGCGCCGTGAAGTGCGCGAGCTCTTGCGCCTGCATCCGCAATGGAACCGGGGGCACGAACGGATAAGCGTAAATCTGGCCGTGCGGATGGTGCAGCGTCACACCCACTTCCGCGCCGCGGTTCTCGAAGGCAAGCACGTAGCGGATGTGCGGGTGGGTGCGAAGCACCTGAGTGCGCCGCGCCCACACGTCAATCAGCAGCTCGATGTGGCCGAGGGGCAGTCGTGACAACGACGTATCGGCATCCTGCGTGAAGACCACCACCTCGCAGCGACCGCGAGCGACCCCGACTTGCACGATCTGAGGAGCGGGTGCGGCGGCGTCCTCGCACATCGAGGGAAACAGGTTGTCGAACACGGCGATCTCGTAATCTCCCGCCGGCAACTCGGTCGGTGAGGTGGGATCCGAGCCTGGCCGCAACGGGTCATAGTGCGGCGGCGGCAGGAAAGTACGTTGCTGGCGGTGAGCGGCATAAGCCACCCATTCGCCACGCAGGGGATGCCACCGCAATTCGGGATTTGGGTGGAGCGAGGACGCTTCCACCGCGCCTTCCACCGCCCCCACATGAATTGCGGTGCGGCTATAGAGGGAGAGCACCCGGCCGTCGGGCTTCTCGAGCACTAGCTCATGCATGTCGGGTCCGTCCGTCTCCTGCACGACTGTCGGGCTGCGAGCGCCCGCCGAAGGCCGGAATTGTAGCCGCTTAGCGTCTGGCCTGAAGATTTGAAGTCGCAGGAAGCCAGATCTGCCGGCGGATCACGTTGGCGCCTGCTGGATGAGCGCCTGGTTGGGCAATCGCAATATAGAAATAGGAGCGTTGTGACCGCAACGGCTGGGGCAACAGCCTCACGTACAAACGCGTCGCGCGATAGCCGGGCGGAAATGTTTGGAGCGCGACGGCTTCAGGCACGTAATCGACGCCGGGTTTCGCGGTCGCGGGCTCGGTCCACCAGGTGAAGGAGCCATTTTTTTGCAGCAGGTTGCGCTGTAACCGGATCTCGGCGAAGTGATCATCCGACCGCACCTGGGAAGGTTCGACGGAGATGGCAACGGGTTTGGGCTTCGGCGGGGTTTTGGCCCGGGGCTCGCCGTACGCGACCGCTTTTCTCGCAGAAGCGATCGGCTCGGCCGCATGGAGAGCGATATCCGGTGGCTCAGCGCGGGGTGCCGAGGTCACGACCCCGCTTGCCGCTATCGGAGGCGCCGGTGACGCATCGACCGCCTTCACCGCAAAAGTCGATCGGAGATGGACCAGTCCGACGGCCGCGAGGGCCAAAACCGCGAATACGACTGCGGGGTGCCACGGCGCTCGTGATTGCGTCGCAAGAGGCTGCGTGAGCTCCTGCAGCGGGGTCAAGGAATGCTCTTGCACGCGCCCGTTGGTCAGTTTCCGAGTCCATGAAGGCACGCTGATCGAACGCGCGGCGCGGTGCCAAGACAGCCCTTTCTGCAAAGCGCTCCACTGTCGGGCCGTGAGGCCCTTCGGCCGTGCCGCACTCACGCGATAATCGCGCGCCAGGGTCGCTGGCCGCGAGCCAAACGGATGGGATCCGGCGAGGAGCTCGTAGCAGATGCAAGCGAGCGCATAAAGATCGTCCCTTCGCTCCGCGGCTCGACCCTCCAACTGCTCGCAGCTCGCGTACGCGGGCGCTGCGCAGGCGGGAGCGAAGGCTGCGGGCACCGGCGAGGGCTTCATCGCCGCATGCCCGTTTGCGGCTCCGAATCGCAAGATGCGCAGCTCACCCTCACGCGTTACGAATATGTGTCGCGGGTCGAGGCTCCCGTGAATCACCTCGCGCTCGTGGGCGTGCGCCAATCCTGCGCCGAGCTGCTCGATCAACTGCCAGGCCTGCGGTCTGCGCATGAGTCCGGGACGCAGGCGCTCCATGACCTGACCGAGCGGCTCGCCCTCGAGGAGCTCCATGGTGAAAAAGATCACATCGCCATCACGATCCAGTTCGTAAACGTTGACGATGTTCCGATGCGACAGCAGTTGAGCGCAGTAGAATTCGAGCCGCAAATCCGCGAGCGTGTCCTCCGAGCAAGGACCCTCAGCATGTAATATTTTCAAGGCGACATACTGGTGGGTCTCGGGCAGCCCCACGCGCAAGCGATCGAGCGCCTTGAATACGGATCCTCCGTCCGTGCCCAGCCGCGACTCCAAGACATAGCGCTCGCGCAGCACTCGACCCACGCCGATCGACGATGCAGGCTCAGGTTCCGGCGCGCGGGAAGCCGGTGATCCCTGCACCGGCTGGGCCCTGGCTTCATCCATGACATCAGTCACGAGGGTCACCCATATTTTTGCGGGCCGGCGGCAAAGAGTCTGGATTTTCCATGAGTCGGCACGCTCCAACGGGCTCTGCCGTACACGTCGAACATAGCTTGGTGAGAATCATCACGGGTGTATGTAAGAAAAAGCCGCCGGACCGGGTTCGCTTCAGAACCACATTCTGTTGCTCCCGCTCCTTTACGGAGATCGGCGCTCAGGCTGGAAGTCGCTCGAGCTTTGACAACCGTTGGCGCGGTGCATCGCGGCGGTACCGCTCAGTACATTTTTCTTGACAACGACCCCGACTCTTAAATAGACTGTACCGTACAGTTTGCCACAAAGAGTACTGCCTCGATGAAAGCGCTCCAGGGTCCCTCTCGTCAAACGACCGTCCCCGCCGCTCGGGCGCGGCTCGGGATGACTGCGGGTGCCTTGAGCCGCCCGACGGAGCCTCGTCTTCACCGGGAGCTGCCCTTCCAGTGCATCGCACTGCTGCTGCAGGGCGGCGGCGCGCTGGGCGCTTACCAGGCGGGCGTCTACGAAGCGCTCAGCGAATCGGAGCTGCACCCGGACTGGGTTGCCGGAATCTCCATCGGCGCCATCAACGCCGCCCTCATCGCGGGCAACCCCCCTGAACAGCGAGTTTCTCGGTTGCGGGAATTTTGGGAGTGCGTTACTCCGACGACGCCGCTCGATGAGATCGCAAAGCTCGAGCCCATGTCCTGGATGAGAGGGGAGCTCGGTCGCAGTTGGTTCAATCAGCTCAGCGCGGCGACCGCTCTCATGGTCGGTGCACCCAGCTTCTTTGAGCCGCGAATGCCAATGACCTGGTGGCATCCGCCGGGATCGCTCGAGGCCACCAGTTTCTACAACACGGCACGCCTGAGCTCGACCCTCGAACGTCTGATCGACTTCGACCGCATCAATGCGGGCGAGATGCGCTTCAGCGTGGGGGCCGTGAACGTTACTTCCGGCAATTTCGTCTACTTCGACAATGAGACGCATGTCATCGGACCCGAGCATGTGATGGCGAGCGGCGCGCTACCACCGGGCTTCCCGGCGATCGAAATCGATGGCGAGTTCTACTGGGATGGCGGACTCGTCTCCAACACGCCGCTGCAATGGGTGCTCGAGAGCGAGCCGCAGCAGGACACCCTCGCCTTCCAGGTCGATGTCTGGAGCGCCCGCGGCGCCTTCCCGCACAACCTCGCCGAGGTCATGGGTCGTCAGAAGGAGATTCAGTTCTCGAGTCGCACACGCAGCAACTCCGACAAGTTCCGCTACATCCAGAAGGTGCGCAATGCGCTCGGCAGCCTGCTCGGAAAGCTTCCCGAAGAATTGCAGCGCCTTCCCGAGCTCGAGCTGCTTCGGCCAGTCGCCAGTGCGCGTGCGTATAACATCGTCCAGCTCATCTATAGAGCCAAAGGATACGAGAGCCATTCAAAGGACTATGAGTTCTCCCGCCTCAGCATGGAGGAGCACTGGAGCGCTGGATATCACGACACCGTGCGCACGCTGCGCCATCCGGAGGTGTTGCAACGTCCGGACAATATCGAGGGTGTATTGACCTTCGACCTCGGCCAGAACGGTCGCGAATAGGAGAGTTGAGCCCATGAGACGCCCCGCAAGCGACATTTTCTCCCCTGGAGCCGTCATGAGCGAAGCCGAGGTCCGGGAGCGGGCTTTCGCAATGCCCCTGACGCAACCCGCTTATCCCCGCGGGCCCTATCGCTTCGTCGACCGCGAGTACTTCATCATCACCTATCGCACGGACCCCGAGCGCTTGCGGGCAGTCGTGCCTGCACCGCTCGAGCTCGGAGCGCCGCTCGTCAAGTACGAATTCATCCGCATGCCGGACTCGACGGGGTTCGGGGACTACACCGAAAGCGGACAGGTGATCCCGGTGTCGTTCCGTGGTCGCAAAGGGTCTTACACGCTGTGCATGTTTCTCGATGATCATCCGCCCATCGCCGGGGGTCGCGAGCTGTGGGGCTTCCCGAAAAAGCTCGCGAGCCCGACGCTTCGAGCCGAAACCGACGTGCTGGTGGGAACGCTCGACTACGGCTCGGTGCGCGTTGCGACCGCGACGATGGGCTACAAGCACCAGTCGCTCGACACCGCACGCACGAAGGCGGCACTTGCTGCCCCCAACTACCTCCTCAAGATCATCCCTCACGTGGATGGTACGCCGCGGATCTGCGAGCTGGTCGAGTATGTCCTCGAAGACATCGAGGTTAAGGGAGCGTGGACGGGGCCTGCCGCCCTCGCACTCATACCGCATGCCCTCGCCCCGGTCGCGGATCTGCCGGTGCTCGAGGTGATCGAGGCGGTGCACCTCGTGGCGGATCTGACACTCGGCTTGGGCAAAGTCGTCCACGATTACCTATCCGTTGAGAGAGAAGGAGTCAGAGCGTGCGTCTAAGAGACAAGGTTGCCGTCGTCACCGGCGCCGCCAGCGGCATCGGCAGGGAAATCGCCCACGCATTTGCCCGGGAGGGTGCGCGGGTCGTGATCGCAGACATCAACGGCACCGCCGCCAAGAGCGCCGCAGCCGAACTCACCGCCGTGGGCTTCCAGGCCCTCGGCATTGGCATGGACGTGAGCGATGAGGACCAGGTGGTAACCGGTATCGAGAAGGCCGCTGCGGCGTTCGGGCGCATCGACATTCTCGTGAGCAATGCAGGTATCCAGATCGTGTCCCCGCTCGAGAAGCTCGCTTACGCCGACTGGAAGCGACTGCTCGCAATCCACCTGGACGGGGCATTCCTCACCACGCGTGCGGCGCTCAAGCACATGTACGCGCACCACAGCGGCAGCATTCTCTACATCGGGTCGGTACATTCGAAGGAAGCCTCGCTCCTGAAGGCGCCCTACGTCACCGCCAAGCATGGACTCATCGGGCTCGCCAAGGTCGTTGCCAAGGAGGGCGCGGCTCACGGGGTGCGGGCGAACGTGATCTGCCCGGGCTTCGTGCTCACCCCGCTCGTCGAGAAGCAGATTCCGGATCAGGCGCGCGCGCTCGGTATCTCCGAGCAGGCCGTCATCAAGGACATCATGCTCAAAGAGACCGTCGACGGCGAGTTCACGACGGCTGAGGACGTCGCCGAGGCCGCAGTATTCTTCGCCTCGTTCGAGTCGAAGGCGCTCACGGGACAGTCGCTCGTCGTGAGCCATGGCTGGTACATGCAATAGCTTTTTTGGGCACGGCATCCTGTGCCACAACACCGCAGGTCGCGAGCGATTATGATCGCTCGAGGCGGACTTCGCCGCCGACCCCACTTTCACGCTCATTCAGTCTGAAATCCTCGGACCGAGCCCGCCGCAAAAAGATCGCAAGTGAGGTTGCTTGGCTGCTTCCAATCGGGACAATGCGGCCATGTCGCTCGTCTCAATTCGCGATGCGCATATCGCCTTCGGGGAGCGGCCGCTGCTCGACGGGGCGCAGCTTACGATCCTGGGCGGGGAGCGCCTCGGGCTGATTGGGCGCAATGGCACCGGTAAATCGACGCTGCTCGGTGTGCTCGCGGGCCTCACGCCGCTCGACGAAGGTGAGGTGCAGCGAGGTGAAGGCCTGCGCGTGGCGCTCGTCGAGCAGGAGCCGCAGCTGCCGGCCGCCGAGAGCCTACGCGAGAGTTTGCTGCTGCGCGCTCGGCTGCCGGGCTCGATGAGCTGCGTACCGCCGGGCACAGGCAGGGCCGCCGGCATCGACGAGCGCGAGCACTGGCGCATGGATTCTCGGCTCGGCGAGTTCCTTCACCGATTCGGTCTGACCGGTACCGAATCCCCGATGACTTGCTCCGGTGGGGAGCGCAAGCGCGCCGCCCTCGCTCTGGCATTCACCCTGCAACCGGATCTTCTGCTGCTGGACGAGCCCACCAACCATCTCGATATCGAGGCCATCGAGCGTCTCGAGGATCTGCTGCTCAAGGCGGCGTTGGCTGCTGTCGTCATCACTCACGATCGCGCCTTCCTCGATCGGGTTGCGACTCGGATCGTCGAGCTGGACCGCGGTATTCTGCGCTCCTATCCCGGAAGCTTCAGCGCCTACGAAAAGCGCAAAGACGAGGAGCTCGCAGCCGAGGACACCGCGCGGCGTCGTTTTGAGAAATTCTGGCAGCAGGAGGAGGTCTGGATCCGCAAAGGGGTGGAGGCCCGACGTACTCGCAACGAGGGGCGAGTGCGCCGCCTGGAGCAGCTGCGTCTTGAGCGGGTGTCTCGCCGGGACCGGATCGGGCACATCAGCCTCACGCTGGACGCCGGTGAACGTTCCGGTCACTTGGTGGCCGAGCTCGATCAGGTGAGCAAGCGCTATGAGGGCCGTGCGATCATCGAGAAACTGTCGCTGCGCATCATGCGGGGCGATCGCTTTGGGCTCGTCGGTCGAAACGGCGCCGGCAAGTCGACGCTTATCCGGTTGATCCTCGGGGAGCTCACTCCGGACGCCGGCACGGTTCGGCTCGGAACCCGTCTCAACATCGCCTATTTCGATCAGCTGCGCGAACAGCTCGATCCCAAGGTGACGCTCGCCGACGCCATCGCCCCGGGCTCGGACTGGGTGCAACTCGGCACTGAGCGCAAGCATATCGTGAGCTACCTCGGCGACTTCCTGTTCTCGGCGGAACGGGCCAAGTCGCCCGTCAGAATGCTCTCCGGTGGCGAGCGCAACCGGCTTCTGCTCGCGCGGCTGTTCGCCCGGCCCGCGAATCTGATCGTGCTGGATGAGCCGACCAATGACCTCGACATCGAGTCTCTCGAGTTGCTCGAGCAGCGGCTGCAGGATTACTACGGAACGCTGCTGCTCGTGAGTCACGACCGACGATTCCTCGACAACGTGGTGACGCAGACGCTCGTCGCCGAGGGAAACGGGCTATGGCGCGAGTATGCGGGCGGCTACAGCGACCTGCTGCAGCAGCGGCCACCCGCAGGGCTGCGCGCCGATGCTCATTCGGCGGAGCCGGAACGGCAGCCGACACCTGCCGCGCCCGGTGTCAAAAGCCGCGTGCGCCTCAGCTATAAGGACCAGCGGGAGCTCGCAACCCTCCCCGACGAGATTGAGAAACTCGAGCGTGAGCAGGGCTTGCTCACCGCGCGCATGAGTGCACCCGATTATTACCGGCAGAGTCCTGAGGCGCTGCGCGCGGATCGCGCTCGGCTCGAGGAGATCGAAGCACTGCTGGTGCGAATGTTTGCTCGCTGGGAATGGCTCGAGTCGCAGCGACTGCGCTCGATGCAGTAGATTCCGCCGCCTCCTTGAGCGCTCCAGCTACCATACCGGCTGGTTCATCGAATCATTTGAGTCTAAGGTCACCGCGGAAAGCGCATCCGCTCCACCGGCAGATGGATCTTGAATCGATCGCGAATGACCGAATCGACCGCGGGTGAAAGATACTCCGGATAATGCGTTGCCAATATGGCCCTGGCCTTCGCCTTCGCTTTGGACCAAAGATCGGGTGCTCCGTTGTCACTCCACGTGCGTGGCTCGTTACGGTCCGCTAGACGGGGATAATAATAGTCTCGCTGCATTGCCGCCATCGTATGAGATGCGCCCAGAAAATGCCCGGCGCCCAAGACCGACTCACAAATGGCATCGAATGCCAGCGTTTCCTCGTTCACCTCAACACCGCGGATGATGCGATAAACATGTGACAGCATTTCATCGTCGGCTACGAACGCCTCGAATGATGCGCCGAGCAAGCTCGCCATCATTCCCGAGCTCTCATAGACCATGTTTGCGCCGGCCAGGCCGACGGCGAGAGCTGAGAATCCCTTCTCCGCACCCATTTGGGCATCGACTGCCTTTGCGTCCGTCATAGAGCTCGCAACGCCCGAAGGAAGACCAAGCCAGTTTGAAAGCTGGGCTGCAGCGGCGTTCAGGACCGAGATCTCCCCTCCTCCGCCACAGAACGCGCCGCTGCGTAGATCAATGACCAACGGCCAGTTCGAGAAGATCATCGGATACCCGGGTTCCAAGACATTGACCAAGACCAGGGCTGCGAGCGTTTCTGCCAGGGACTGCACCAGGAAGCCTGCCAGTGTCGCCGGTGCGGTTGCGCCGGATTGCGCTGCAATGATCGCGTTGATCGGCACGCCGCGGCGAACACAGGCGAGGGTGACATCCACGGCATCCTCGCCGTACCGGAGTGGCGAGATCACCGGCGA
>Ga0209060_10001320_pt1 | contig 28113 bp, 29 predicted proteins | sample Coa_R1_8_FD_187155 | JGI IMG/M metagenome (GOLD analysis project Ga0209060, IMG submission 187155) | Surface soil microbial communities from Centralia Pennsylvania, which are recovering from an underground coalmine fire - Coalmine... | ecosystem: Environmental > Terrestrial > Soil >...
TCTTCCCGCGTCGGCTCAGATTGCGAATCGCCATTCATGAATCCTTGAATCGAAACGCGATTCCGCTGTCTAGAAAAATCTTACCGGCAGAACATCGAAAGGATGGCTATCCCACCTGGGCAGTTACGAAATTTGCGCTAATTAAAAACTCGGGATGAGTACTAAATTTTTACCTTTTCTCACGATAACATTCAAGCGGATCATGCGCGTCTCTTCACGCGCTGCGCCGCAGTTTCATTTCTCCCGGCGCGGACGCGTCTTGACAGATGTCCAGCATGCGCAATACGGCGCGCGCCGACTCGCTCCATTCGACCGGCTTAAACTCGCGCCGCACGCGCTCGCGCCAGGCCCGAAGGCCGGCGCGGTCTTCAATCGTCTCACGTATCACCCGGTAGGCGTCCGTGGTGTTATCCGGATCGATATAGCGGGCAAGCGAGCCGCCCGCCTCGGGCAGCGAAGTGGTCTTCGAGACGATGCAAGGACGGCCGAATGCAAGGCTCTCGGTGACGGGCAGGCCCCATCCCTCGTAGAGGGATGGGAACAAGGTGAACAGGCAGCCGTCGTAGAGCGCCTCCAGCTCTTGGTCTGTGGGGCTGTCGATGTGAATGATCTTGCCGTCAAGGAAGTTCGTGTTGCGCAATTGCTCCATGAAATCAGACACCAGCCAGCCGATCCGGCCGGCAAAGACGAGCGTCGGCACCGAGTCCGGAGACATGTCCTCCAAAAGGTGCCGCCACACGCGAAAGAGCAGAAGATGGTTCTTTCGCGCTTCGATTGTCGACACCACGAGCGCATAGCTGTTCGGCGCCGGCAGGCGGCTCGACACGTCAGCGGCTGACCGCGCGCGGTCGCTTTTCTTGAAGCCCGTGCCGATCGGAATTGGCGTGGGTACGGCACGCAGGGCCAGACCCGCGTTCCGGGCATATGCGCCTACGTCAGTGGCCGTAGCCATGGAGATGGTGAGGAGCCTATCCGCCAGCGGCAGCGCGGCATCGAGCCATGCGCGAAAGGTCCTGGCGAGGCCCTGTTCCATCCATTCCGGCCGGCGCACCGGGATGATGTCATAGATCAACAGCGCAAAGCACAGGCCCCGCTCTCGCACCGCTTTCTCCAGATAGCGGCTATAGTCAGCCCTGATCCAGGGCGAACCGAGCGCAGCCAGAATGTCTCCCTGCCTTGCTGTCGCCGCGAAATAATCGCTTGTTTCGCGCAAACCAGCTACCGGCCGCGCGCAGGGGACGGCTGCCGCGCCGTTCTGGGATCGCTGGCGTGGCTTTAGCGCTGCCGCCAAACGAACGGCCTGAGCACGCACCAACGTCGCTATCGCCAAAAACACTGCGAGTTGCGCGACCGCAATGCTGCGAAGGCTCGGCGGCAGCGCATAAAACGTCTTTTTCAAAAGCGACCGCGCGATGGTCCTGATGCCAGGGCGGGGTTCCGCGCCCGGCTGCTCCGGCAATGGCTCTTTCGTAGAGCATGCCAGACTACCGCGGCCTTCGCCGCGCATCACGCTGAATGCTGCTTCCACGTCTTCCCACGGGACCGTTATGAGACATTCCCGCTCGAGATCGTGCCTGACGAAGAACACGCGGCCTTTGCTTTGGGGAAGCGCCGCCAACGCGCGGCACAACTCGAATTCCAAGCGCTGGATTCCGGACAGGCGCACGCCGAACGACCGATATACGAAGAGATCTTCGATATCGATCCAGATGCGATTGGACAAGACAAACCCTCCCCGCAAGATTGGCGTCCGGCGGTCATGCCGAGGGCAAGCGGAAGATATCGCTCACCGCGAGAGTGCTGTCCCCCTTTAGGCCTCCCTCAAGACGCGGGCTTTTCCGAGCAGCGCTTTGTTTCGCCGCATGGCGTGCCCCGGTGAGCCAATCCAATCTAAAAAGCATATAATCGGGGCGATAATCTGTCTGTCCGCATTACGACTTAGTAATCCGCAATTCGTGAAGATCACAGCGCTTCTCGCCGTCCAATGTCGTCAGCTTGAAAGCACAGGCCGGCAAGTTTTTGTGGCGCCGGGGCTCGATCATCGATAATATTTAATGTGGCTTTTTTGCCGCGAATCTGGCCAGACTGTCACAATGGTACTTGAGTATCCTGTTCATGTTCCCGTTCATCGTTCCTATTCATCGATGCGTGGCGCGCCATGACAGATAACGAACAATCTCCTCGAACGCTCGCATCATTCCACCAACCAAAGCGCCGGGACTTTTATCGGGCATTTGAGGACAGATTTCGCGGCTCGCGCGACCTCATCAGCTCGCGCCTGCTCGCTTATTTGCCGCTCATAGAGCCCCTGAAGTCGGTTGACCGTCGCCCCGCTGCCGTTGACCTCGGCTGCGGTCGAGGCGAATGGCTGGAGTTACTCGCCGATAACGGATTCGATGCGCAAGGCATCGATCTCGATGACGGGATGTTGTCCGCGTGTCATGGGCGCGGATTGCGTGCCCACAAGGGAGAAGCCGTCGCCTTTCTCAAGCAGCTTCCGAGCGACAGTCGGGCAATCGTTTCCGGCTTTCATATCGCGGAACATCTGCGGTTTCCAAAGCTGGCGGCTCTGGTTCAGGAGGCAATGAGGGTTCTGAAACCAGCAGGGCTTCTCATACTGGAGACGCCCAATCCGGAAAATTTCCGTGTGGCAACGCTATCGTTCTATTGTGATCCCACGCATCTTCGCCCGCTTCCACCCCAGCTTCTGGCATTTCTGCTCGAATATCATGGTTTCGCACGTGTAAAGATTATCCGCTTGCAGGAAAGTCGCGACGTTTTGCATTCTCAAACCGTATCATTAGGCGAAGTATTGGGTGGCGCCAGCCCCGACTACGCGGTTGTCGGCCAGAAGGCCGCAGTTGAGGCTATTACAAAGCTGTTCGACCACGCATTCGATCGGGAATTCGGCATCGCCGAACAGGTCTTGATCGAGCGGTTTGACCAGGAGCTCTTGGCCCGGAATGAGCAGCTCAGAGAGCTGACTGGCCGATTGCAAGCGCTGGAGGCTCGCCTCGAAGGGAAAGGCAATGCTCGTGCGGCGCGGGCGGCAAGATGTCCAGCCCTCACCGCCCCGCTGCGCGGCGTTCGCCGTGCGGCGCGCTGGGTTCTGCGCGGCTCCGTGCCGGGCTGAGACTCGAAGCCGGGCCCGGGCACCTGCCGGGGGCGACCCTGCGGTCGCCCGCTTGCCCCCCTTTGCCGCCGGCAGGGCCACAATTCCGCCCGCCCACATTCGAAGCTCCGATCCTCTCCGACGGGCTGAAGCAAGCGACGCGGCGCCCCTCGCTTCACATCGCTTCACTCACGGCAAGTGCAGGCGCGGCGGCGATGGCGAGCCGCCGCACGATTTCAGGCATTCGCACTTGCGCCTTCCATCCGAGAAGCCGCTGCGCCCGGTCGGGGCAGCCGGCGGAAACGCTGATGTCCGACGGCCGCATGAATTCCCCGGACGAGATGACGTGCGCCCGCCAATCGAGGCCAAATGCAGCAAACGCCTCTGCGACAAAAGCCTTCAGCGGTTCGCTTTGTCCGGTAGCGACAACGAAGTCCTGCGGACTGCCGTGTCGGAGAATAAGATGCATCGCCTCGACATATTCCTCAGCCCAGCCCCAGTCGCGCCAGACGTCGAGATTGCCGAGGACGAGCGGCTCCGTCCTCGTTTTCGCGGCGATGTCGGCGGCAGCGCGAATGACCTTTTGGGTGACAAAGCGGGCCGGCCGGAGCGGCGATTCATGGTTGAAGAGTATGCCTGAGGCGGCAAAGAGCCCGTATGCGTCCCGGTAGTTGGCGACAGCCCAGAATGCCGCCGACTTCGCCACGGCGTACGGGCTGCGCGGATGAAAAGGGGTCGTCTCGTCAGCCGCTTCCTTGGTGTCGCCAAAACATTCGCTTGACGCCGCGTTGTAAAACCGGATCGACCTCTTCAGGAACCTTATCGATTCAAGAATATTCAATGTTGCCACCACAATACTCTCGTAGGTCTCGATCGGCTGCTCAAACGAAAGCCCTACCGAACTCTGTCCACCCAGGTTATAGACATGGTCCGGCGCTGTACGCTCGATGACCTGGATCACGCTGCGGAAGTCGATCGGGTTTGCCGAATGCACCGTGACGCTCTTGCGTATTCCAAGCCGGGTCAGATTCGCAAACTCGTTGAGTTCGGCATCCCGGGACGCGCCATGCACAGTCCAGCCTCGGGCCAGCAAATGCCTGGCAAGCAGGCTGCCGTCTTGCCCCGAGATGCCGAATATGAGTGCCGTGCCCGACATAATCCGTCCGCTTTGGCAAAAAGCACTGCGAGAGACCCGGAATGCCCCTTGCAACGCCCACATCGCACTGCGTTTCCGCCAATTTCATGGCGCTTTTTGAGAGCGAGGATGTTACGCGACGTCGGAGCGAATTCCGATCGAACTGAATCATTTATGTATTCGAAGTCGTGGCCGGACGCGCTGCGGCGTCAGCGTCTTTTCTCCGGCATATCCGGTCAGGCCGAGGCGCCGCGCGGCGCCCGCGGATTTAGCGATCCCTTCGCCAAGAGATAACAGGCGCAAGTACACCGCCGCGGGCCTGCATCCAAAACGGCGACTCGCTCAGGCCGCCTTGAATTTCGAAGCAGATCGAGGCGACGTTTGCGCCCGGTTCGGCCAGCCACATGCGTTTATGGAGACAACAAATGTACTCAAGGCGGTATCTTCCCTCATTCAGCAGCCGCGCCGGCAACGTGCTGTACAGCCGGACCACTCCCCTCTCCAATCTGGGCCAGCGATCCGGCGCCTCATCGGTCTGGTAGGAATACCATAATGCCTGGCCGTCCTCGGTATAAAGGCCGTAGCCAATGGAAAGCGCCGGGTCAGCCTCCCGCACTTCCACCTGCAACTCCAATGTCAGCTCCCCTTCGTTCGGAACCGGCCTCTTCACCACGTGGCCGCGCCGGTCGAACAGCCGCATGGCGCGCGGGACCACCAACGCTTCCTTGTTTGAGCTTTTGGAATCGCTGATCCACTCGGCTACGCCGTAATCGGCGCCGCGCGACATATATTCAAGGGTAATATGCCGCACGTCACTGCCGTCCGCGCGAACGCGGCCGTTCTCGAGCCAGATCGCACGATTGCACAGGGTCTGCACCGAACCCATGCTATGGCTCACGAACAGCACCGTTCGCCCGGCGACGGCGACTTCCCGCATCTTGCCCAGGCACCTTTTCTGAAACTCCGCATCGCCTACCGCCAGCACCTCGTCGATGAGCAGGATTTCCGCCTCGAGATGGGCTGCGACGGCGAAACCGAGCCGCGTCTGCATTCCGCTCGAATACCACTTGATCGGCGTATCCAGGAATCGCTCGATGCCAGCGAATGCGACGATTTCATCGAACCGGCGTGCGATCTCGGTTCTGGTCATGCCGAGAATGACGCCGCTCATAAAGATATTCTCACGCCCGGTAAGCTCGGGGTGAAAGCCGGTGCCGACCTCGAGGAGCGAGGCCAGACGGCCGTGAAGCTCGGCAGAGCCGCTGCTCGGGCGCACCACGCGCGAAAGAATTTTCAAGAGCGTGCTCTTGCCGGCGCCATTGCCGCCAATGATGCCGACGATCTCGCCATGCGCAATCTCAAAGGAAACGTCATCGAGCGCGCGAAACTTGTCGCCCGCTGTGCGGCCGCGGGCGCCGCGAGCGCGGCTGAACAGATCAGAGAGGCGCTGCGCGTACTGCCTGCGCGCGCCGATCCGATACTGCTTGGTTAGGGCGGAGGCGCGGATGGCAATGTCGTTCATGCGAGTAGGACCTGAAAAGGCGCTCCGCTCAGATGCGATCTGCAAGGATCGCATCGATCTTGTGGAAGGTCACAATGCCGCTGAGGAACAACAGGACGAATTCGCCGGCCAGCATCGCAAGGCCAAACAAATCGGGCGGCGTTGCGTCGGGCAGCACGGCCCAGCGCGCACCCTGGACCAAAGGCGTCATCGGGTTGAAATGCAAGAGCCAGGTCCAGCCAGCCGGAACGAGGCCCGCCGGATAAATCACCGGCGTGAGAAACATCCAGGCCTGGAGCACGATCGGGATCACGAAGCCGATATCGCGGTAGAGCGCGTTCAGGGCCGAAAGCCACAGACTGAACGCAAAGCCGATCATCGTCGCGAGCGCGAGAAAGACCGGCAGCCACAGCAGCTCAAGGCTTGCCGTGCGGCCATAGAAGAGCATCAGCAACAGCAAGACCACGACGTTGACGGCGTAGTCCACGAGGCCGGCCAGTACGGCGCTGAGCGGCAGGATCATCCGCGGGAAATAGACCTTGGTGATGATGTGTGCGTTCGCCAGGATGCTGTTGCTTCCCGACGCGATGGCGCGGGCGAAGAATTGCCAGGTAATGAGCCCCGACAGCACGAACACCGGATAGGGAAGCCCTTCCGACGGAATCGCTGCAAGGTTGCCGAAGACGAACGTAAAGACGAGAGTGCTCAGGAGCGGGCTGAGCACCGCCCAGCCGATTCCCAAGAACGCCTGCTTGTACTGAACGCCGATCTGGCGCCAGGTAAAGACGAACAACAGCTCGTAGGCCCGCACGAGCTCGGTGAGCCCCGTCTCATACCAGGGCGACGCGGCGACGATCCGCGCCACGCGGTGCGCGGGAGACACATGGGGTGCTCTCGCCGGCTCGGGGGCGACGGATCCTGCACCCTGCGCCGGAACGGCTTGCGATTTGCCACCGAGGCTTTCGTCCGCATCGCCGCGGACCTGATCTAGTTCTGTCAACATCGTGAGTAGCTTTCGCTGGCCCCTCTCTGCTGCACACGTTCCGCCCGATGCGATTGGACCTCGCTGCTGCATTCCGGGAGATGGGTCTGGATAATCTTTGCCCGCGACCCCGACCCCCGTCCATTCGAGGCGCCGCCGACCGCTCCCGACAAGGTGGACGAGACCCGAAGGAGCCGCGCTGCAATCATGCGTCCCTCTGCGCGGCGCTCAGTCGCACGCCCAGGAGGCTCGGGGCCAGGACGCGTTCCGGGCTGAATTTTGCCTCGGCCATCCGCACGGTGGCGGCAGCCGCCTGCATGTCGGTGACCAGCACCGCGTCGGGCAGCGGCTGCAGCGAATCCACATTCCGCACAACCGGCGCGCCAGCAAACCGCGCCGCCGCGACGTTCGCGTCGACGACCGCGGTGATCACAAAACCGCCGTCCAGCGCACAGATTGCCGCGATCTCCGCAAGGTCGGAGGCCCCTATGAGCGCAATCCGGGTATAGCCACGTTCGCGGGCCGCCTCAAGGGCGGCCATGCAGTCAGCCTTCGCCCGCCGGAAAAGGGCGAATGAATAAGACATGAATTCCAGCGTCAGCCGCGACTTCTCGGCGAAGCCGCGCGGGGTCAGATAGTAGGCATAGCGCCGCGCCGGCGCCTGACGCACCTTGACCAGTCCCTTCTTCACGCAACGCTTGAGATAGGCGTTGGCGAGCCCAAGCGCGACGCCGAGCTCCGACGCAAGCCGGCGCTGGGACTGCTCGCCGCCGCGTCCCACATATTCCAGGAGCCCGAGAACGATGCGGGCCTCATCGACATCGCCCGCCTTTGATGCTTCGGCCATTGCGCCCCGCCTCCTTGACCGCGCGCACCTTATCGGCGTTCATCTGGTGAACGTCAAGAGCTTTTTGTTCATGTCGTGAACACCAGTTCAAGTTGTGCCTATGTATTCGCCAATCACCAGCGGCGCGCCGGGGTTGATATGGCGTACCGCCATACGGTACGAACCGTCCTGATCAAGAGCTTTCGCGATAAGCGCACAGCGGCGACCTTTGCGGGACATGTCGTGCGCGACATGCTTCCCCAGATTCAACGTCGCGCCCGCGCGAAGCTTCTTGCAATCGATGCAGCGAAGCGACTTGACGAGCTGCGCGCCACCCGGCAACCGTCTGGAGGCGCTGTCCGGCAACCGCCAAGGTCAGACTAGCATTCGCGTCAACGACCAACGGCAGATCGGCTTTGTTTGGCGCGACGGCGAAAGTTGGGGTGTCGAGACCGTCGACTATCATTGAAGGCAAAGCTGTGAGCATCAATCGGGACGACATCGATAGTCGCAAGGTAGATTTTTCGGATATTGCGTCGGGTCGCCGCCTCCCGCCGCCGGTGCACCCCGGCGAAATCCTTCGCGACGAGTTCGTAACGCCGCTGGGAATCAGCGTGTACGAACTGGCCGCAGCTCTCATATTAAAGGGCACGCGCACAACCTTGTAACCGGTCGGCGCCGAGCGGTTCCAGGAACCTTTCAGTGCGACGAAGGCGCTTGCCCTTGTACTCGGCCGAAAACTGATCGCCGAAAACTGATCGCCCTCGTAAAATACGAAGTCGAGCACTGACGAGTGGGCTTCAAACAGAAGGCCGGGTACGATTGTCTGGTTCACGTTTTCCGGTGCAAGGCTGGCAAACCCGGGCTGCGGATGGTTGCCGACATATGCATGGGGCCAGCCGTAGAATCCACTCTGCTGCACATCGGTCAGATAGTCCGATGGCAGCGCAAGATTCGTTCAGCTCTGGCTATTTTGCCGGCGACTGCCCAACGGTCGCCGGCGCCTGTCGTATGACGCCGCAAGCAATGCGGTTACCGGCGTTGCCGGCAGGATCGCTCGTGTAGTCGTCCTTGCCGCCATGTATCACGACCGAGGTGCCCTCGGGATGAAAGACTGAATTCGGTTTGTTCCTGTCGAGCGTGATCGCGGCATTGATCACCTCCACCTCTAAAGCTCCGCTTTGTGGAACGTGGAGATTGGGCATGTCGCCGGCATGGCCGACGCCGGACATTATCCCGTGATGGGCATTACCTGGGTTGAAATGCGGACCGGCCGACTCGAATGACGGCCCCTCGCATTTCCCCACGGCATGAATATGGAATGCATGTTCACCCGGCAGAATGCCCTTGATCGCCAACTTGAGCAAGACCCCGCCTTGCGTTTGGGTGAGCGAAACTTCGCCGACATCGTGCCCGGCGGCGTTCCGGAGCATGGCGGTGGCACGCTCATCCGTGGACTGAGCGACTGCGGAAAGCGCAAGCAAAAGCAGCAGCGGTGAGATAGCGAGGGCGAAACGACGTACGGACACAGCTTGATCAGATCGTATGCTCTCTGCATGGGCCCAGGTTCGCGAACAGGGAATAAACCTGCGAGCTGACATTCGCGTCGTCCTACAAACAGCGACAGTCGCTTTTGGCCCGCTACCCGCGTTACCCGCACCGTTCAGTGTCACCAGCGCCTTTCAGTGGAGGTGCCTGTCGCGAGACCGGGCGAGAAAACTAAAGTTCGAAGCGGTCGAAATGTTCCGCAACAAACCGGCCCGCGCCGAGCCGCATATGCAATCTCCGCATGCCAGTCGCGCCCTCATGTCGACATAGCCAGCCACCCTGATCGAGCGGCTCGGAATCAGGAGAATACGTCAAATTGCGACGGCGCCGGCGCCCCGGTAACGGGCCAGTTCGTGTCGGCGTGCCTGGATCAAGCCTACGGTCACGACGCCGCACGCGCCGCGGAACAGGGGACGTGCTGATTTCAACCAGGGGCGAATGAGCAGTAACGAACGCGCGTCGGGAAGATTGCGAGGAAGTTCAAGCCGATCACCGAGAGCATCAATACCAGCTGAGATGCCGCGATGCTCCTCGCGAGGAAATAGCCGCATGCGACGCCTGACCTATCAGCGGCCACGCTGAATATCGAAGTCGGTATTGAAGCAGACCGGAGTCCGGTACTCCCTCGACACCGTGATAATATTCGGGTTCTCCCCTTTTATGGCTTCGGAGATCGGCTCGATCGCTCGCCACAAGCCGTTATTGGGGGCATCGTGATGCGCCGGCATGTACACGTCGGGCTTGTACGTCCGAATGTGCTCGATTGCCTGTTCAACCGTAAGCGTGTTGAGATAGGATGCTGCGACCGCGATCAGCGCAAGATCGACCCGGCCGATCCGCTCCATCACCGTCTTCTCCCATTCGGTAATCCGGCCGCCGCTGTCGCGGTACATGATGCGGAAGCCATCATCGAGGGTGATCAGGTACGCAATGGTCCCCTCTGCAATAACTCGGCGATCGGACGTAGCCCGCTGACGGATGATGCTTTGCTCTGCGGCTTCCTCCTCGGTCAAAGGCTTTGTCACCTGCTTGAGCGCCGCGTCAATCGGCCCGACAATGTTTGCCGGCGGCTCCGCGTGCCGGCCGAGGATTGGCTCGATGGTGTAACCTGGAAACTTCAGGATTTCGCCGCCGCGGCCCGTCGCACTTGCCTCGAGTCGATTTGCTGTGCGGCAAGTTTCCGCAACGGCCCAACTCAGGCCAGCATCCTGGGAGCGGTTAAGCGCTGCCTGCAGTCGACATTGCCCTTCGAATTGGGCTCTCCGGAGCAGATAGAGTCGTGCTGGGAACAATCCAACACCTATCGAGTTATGCGGTGGGAGCCCAAGCATCGAACCCGTGTCCTCCGGTTGGAGGGCGGCCGGCGTACACCAATGGCAATCTTCCCGCCGCAAGCGAACGTGTTGATGAACGCGGCGCTCCTTGGAACGTTTGCGGGCGGCGTTCTCCTGTTGCTGTCTATCTGGGTCGTGCCCGTCATTGGATACAATACCGAAGAGCGGTTCGCTCCGGAACAGCCGATCCCATTCAGCCACAAGCACCATGTCAGCGGATTGGGGCTCGACTGCCGCTACTGTCACACGATGGTCGAGAAATCCTCGAATGCGGGAATGCCCTCCACCGCAATCTGCATGACTTGCCACTCGCAGATCTGGACGAACGCTGCGATGCTCGCGCCAGACCGTCAGAGCCTGGCTGAGAATATTTCGATCCGCTGGACGCGCGTCTACACACTGCCCGATTACGTTTACTTCGATCATAGCATCCATGTCGCCAAGGGCGTCGGATGCACGACATGCCATGGCCCGATCGGCGACATGGCGATGACCTGGAAGGCACAACCGCTTCATATGAGCTGGTGTCTTTCGTGCCATCGCGATCCCGCGCCTCACCTCCGCCCCAGGGAGGAAGTCTTCAATCCCCATTGGCGCCGTACGCCGTCCACTCCATCCGGTGAGGAACTGATGGCGCAGTATCGAATAAATACGAAAAACCTGTCCGATTGCGGAATATGCCATCGATGACGCATCAGGCACGAACATATTGGCGTAATCTGGAGGAACTGGCGGAGACGCCGGAGTTCGCGGCAATTGTCGAGCAAGAAGCACCGCGCTTTCGCGATATCCTCAACGCATTCGACCGCCGGCGTTTTCTGCAGCTCATGGCAGCCTCGATGGCGCTCGGCGGATTGTCCGCATGCGGGCCAGAGGCGAAGCGGCGCCAGCTCCTTCCTTATGTGGAGGAACCCGAAAACGTTATTCCGGGGCGGAACCGCTACTATGCCAGCGCGATAACTCAGGACGGCTATGCGATTGGCGTCCTGATCGCGCACCAGATGGCGCGGCCGATCAAGGTCGAGGGCAATCCGGATCACCCGGCGAGCCTCGGCGCCGCGAGTGCGATAATGCAGGCAAGCATTCTCCAGCTCTACGATCCGCGCCGGGCGCAGTCGATCATCGGTCATGGAAATATCACGGCATGGGAGGGCTTCGTCAGCGCCCTTCACGATCGCCGCAACGCTTTGAAAGCCCGCCACGGCGCAGGCGTACGCATTCTGACCGGTGCGGTCAGCTCGCCATCGCTTACAGCGCAGCTCGCAGCTCTTGAGCAGCAGTTTCCCGAGATGCGCTGGCATCAATGGGAGCCGCTTCATCGTGACAATGAGTACGCCTCGGCAATAGCCAGTTTTGGACGACCTGTCGAGAGGATATTCGATGTCAGCAAAGCCGACATAATTTTCGGCGTTGAAAGCGATCTCATTTCGGCGACGCCCGGGTGGCTCGCATATGCCCGTCATTTTGCGGCGGCGCGGCGGCCGACCGAGACGGGCGGCGCGATGAGCCGCGTATATGCCATCGAGAGCACACCGACTTTGCTTGGCGCCAAAGCGGATCATCGTCTTGCCATGCGGCCGAGCGAGATCGTCGCATCCTTGCGCGAGCTGGCGGCGTTAGTCGGAGCCGGGCCGCAGAAATGGAGTGAGCAAAATCAAAATGATGCTCGTGCAGCCTGGTTGAGAGCCGCAGCGGACGACCTCATTAAGCACAAGGGGAGCGCCCTCGTGCACGCCGGACGCGAGCAGCCGGTTGAGGTCCACGTCCTGACTGACGCGATCAACGGCGCCCTCCGCGGGTTTGGCAACACTGTGAGGCTGATTGCTCCGGTGACTGCCGGCGCCAGCTCAAAGCGCGAGTCGATTTCCCAGCTCGCCGAAGATATGGCCTCTGGAAAGGTGGACACGCTGCTCATTATTAATTCAAATCCGGTATATGACGCCCCTGCCGATCTGGATTTTGCGGCGCGATTAAGCCGAGTGCCGTTCTCGGTCGCGCTCACGCTTTACGAGGACGAAACCGCACTCGCCTGCACCTGGCGCATTCCGGCCACCCACGAGTATGAAACGTGGGGTGACGCGCGCGCCTTCGATGGCACGATAACAATCCAGCAGCCCCAAACGCGCCCGCTTTATGGCGGACATTCACCGCAGCAGGTTCTGGCGATCCTGCTTGGGGATCTGACGCCCGATAGCTACACGCTGGAACGCAACCACTGGCGACAACGGGCACAGCAGGAAGGTCGAGGCGATTTTGAGGCATTCTGGCACGAGGCGCTGCGCGTCGGGGTCGTCCCTAACACGGCAGCATCCGCCCTGTCACTGACGCCGCGCCCCGCCACTGCTTTCGAGCTGCCTCCAAACGTGGGGAATAGCGGGAGCAAGCTCCAGGCGCTATTCCGGCCCGACGAGGGAATCTGGGACGGACGCTATGCCGATAATCCGTGGCTGCTTGAGATGGCGCGCCCATTTACCCGCTTGACTTGGGACAACGCCGCGCTCATAGCGCCGAGTACCGCGAAGCGGATTGATCTTGAGACTCATGACGTCGTCGAGATCTCCGTCGAGCAGACAAAGCTAAGGGCGCCGGTATACGTGCTGCCCGGCCAGGCGCCCGATTGCATCACCTTGTCGCTCGGCTGGGGCCGGACTGCCGGCGGACTCAGCGTTGGCGTCGGTTTTGATGCCTATCGGCTGCGCCGCTCGGCGCATCCCTGGATCACCGCGATTACGTCGATCACCAAGACGGGGGAGCGATACCGGCTGGCGACAGCCCAGTCTCAGGACCGCGTGCTCGGGCGCGACTTGATACGCGAGTCAACTCTGGAGCAGCTCAACAGCAGCCCCGAAACGGTCGTCAGGAAGGGAAAGCCGGAGTCGCTTTATCCGGGTTATCAGTATCCTGACCGCGCCTGGGCAATGGCGATCGATCTGAACTCCTGCATCGGCTGCCAAGCCTGCACGATCGCCTGTCAGGCGGAAAACAACATACCCGTCGTCGGCAAGGATCAGGTCCTCGCCGGGCGCATCATGCATTGGCTGAGGATCGATCGCTACTATTCAGGCCCTGCGGATGCGCCTGATATTGCGTTCGAGCCAATGCCCTGCATGCATTGTGAGAACGCGCCATGCGAAGTGGTCTGTCCGGTGCACGCCACTGTCCACGATCATGAAGGCCTGAATCTGATGGTCTACAATCGCTGCATCGGCACGCGGTTTTGTTCCAATAACTGCCCCTACAAGGTACGCAGGTTCAATTTCTATGCTTTTGCTTATACCAACGATCGGCCGCACGAATCATGGAATCCGCAGGTGACGGTGCGGGGCCGCGGCGTAATGGAGAAATGCACGTATTGCATTCAGCGAATTCGGACAACCCAGATCGCTGCCGCGAGGGAGGATCGAAAACTTCGGGACGGCGAGGTCGTCACCGCGTGCCAGCAGAGTTGCCCGACGCAGGCGATTATTTTCGGCGACCAGAACGATCGCGGCAGTGCAGTCGCCAAACGCAAGGCAACGCCCATCAACTACGTACTACTCGAGGAGGTGAACACGTTGCCTCGCACCAGCTACGGTGCGCTCATCCGAAACCCCAATCCCGCCATTAGAGATGAGCGGTCGTGAGCGTCGACGGATGAACTCATGGCGATGACGCTGACGAGCGAACTGCCGGCTGCCCCGGTCGTGGCGCCGGACGTCACACTGGCCTCGCTCAGCGAGCAGGTGAGCGGACGTGTACTGATGGATCGGGCGCCGCTGTGGTGGTGGGCCGGCTTCGGGTTCTCCTTCACCCTGTTTACGCTGCTGGTCATTCAAATGGCGTGGCTTTTCGTCAACGGCATCGGCGTATGGGGGGTCGAGATACCTGTCGCCTGGGGGCTTGCCATAGCCGAATATGTCTGGTGGATTGCGCTCGCAAGCGGCGGAACCATTGTATCCGCGCTGTTTTTCCTCACGCGATCGCCGTGGCGCTCGGCCACCAACCGCATCGCCGAAAGCATGCTGCTGTCGGCCGCGCCCTGCGCCGGCCTGATGCCCATCATGCATCTCGGGCGGCCAGGCCTGTTCTATTGGCTGTTTCCCTATTCCACCGTAATGGGCGTTTGGCCCCAGGCGCGAAGCCCGCTGTGGTGGGACTTCATTTGCCTGATCTGCTACATCCTGATGTCGATTATGTATTATTACACCGGAATTTTGCCGGATCTCGCGACCGTCCGCGATCTCGCACGAAGCAGGTTCAAGCAGATTTTTTACGGCGTTCTGGCGCTCGGCTGGCGCGGGTCGTCTGAGCAATGGCGGAACCAGCGTACGGTTTATGCGATCATGTCCGCCATCATGGCGCCCATGGTCATTTCGGTGCACAGCGTCGTGGGCCTCGACTTTGCGGGAGGGCTGACTCCCGGCTGGCATGACACGCAATTTCCGCCCTATTTCTTCTTCGGCGCGGTCATTTCGGGGACCGCCGTTATTATAATGCTGACCATCGTGGTGCGTTGGGGCTACGGTCTTCAAGACGTTCTTACCGCATATCATTTCAATGCGATGGCGAAGATCATGCTTGTTGGCAGCGTGATGCTCGCCTACGCCTATGTTTGGGAAGCCTTCGGCCCGATCTATGGGAGCGACGTTGCGCAAAAGACCGAATTCTTTCAGCGGGCGTTCGGCTTCACTGCTCCTGCTTTCTGGTCCGAAAAGATCCTCACCGTCGTGATCCCGCAACTGCTGTGGCTTCCTGCGGTCCGACGGAGCCGGACGCTGCTCTTCTTGATTTCAGGCGGCATCATTGTCGGCATGTGGCAGGAGCGCTTCGTCTTTACGACGTCCAGCCTGGAGCACAATTACATGCCCTCCTACTGGGGTCGCTACTACCCCACCTTTTGGGACTGGGCATGCCTCGCCGGCACGATTGGGCTTTTCCTGACGCTGTTCTTCCTGTTCTTGCGATTTGCACCAATCGTCTCCATTGCGGAAATGCGCGAAGTGATCGAAGAAGAGAGATCGAAATGAAAACTCTCTTTGGCATCATTGCGACGTTCGACACGCCGGATGCCGTCAAAAACGCGGCGGCGTACCTGCGGCAGGCTGGTTTTCGCACACTCGAAGCCTACGCCCCATATCCGGTGGAAGGGTTGGGTGAGATAATTCATCCGGGACCAAAACCGCTTTTGCCTCTTCTGATGTTCGCTGGGGCTGTGTTTGGTGCAGGGTGGGGATATTGGATCCAATATTGGGACGAAGCGTTGAACTACCCTCTCAATGTCGGGGGTCGCCCATATAACAGTTGGCCGTCTTTTATTGTATCCGCTTTTGAGTTCATGCTGCTGGTCACGATTGCGAGTGGCTTTTTCGGACTGCTGGCCATATCCCGGCTGCCCAGGCTCTATCATCCGATATTCGAGGCCAAAGTTTTTGAGCGGGCCTCGCGAGACCGCTTTCTCATTTGCGTTGAAGCTACCGATCCGCGCTTCGACGCCGCCTCGATCCGGGCGGCATTCGAGCAGCTCGGCGCGGAGCGAATTGAGGAGGTGCGCTCGTGAGGAGGGGCTTTGGAATGGCGTTCGCGTCCCTGACGATTGCCCTGGCGGCTTGTGACAACATGGCCAATCAGGCGAAGCTCAATCCTTATGAGCTGCCTTACGGCTCGCAGCTCCGTTGGCCGGTCATGCCGCCCCCCAATACGGTTGCCCGTGACCAGCCTTTGAAGGCTCCGCCCGCTCCGCCAATCACCGTGGCGCTCCTCGAACGCGGAAAACAGCGCTACGACATCAATTGCGCGCCGTGTCACAGCCGGATTGGCGACGGCAACGGAATAATCGTGCAACGGGGCTTTCCACGCCCGCCTTCATATTACAACGAGACCCTTCGAAACGCGTCCAATCAACATTTCTACGACGTGATCACGCATGGCCACGGGGTGATGTTCTCGTACGCGGATCGGGTCGAAGCTGCGGACCGGTGGGCTGTCGTCGCCTATATCCGCGCCTTGCAGGCGAGCGCCGCCGCCACGCCCGCCGATGTGCCTGCGGGCGAGCTGAGCGCGCTGCAATGAGACGCAATGCAAACTGGATCGAGCTGACGGCCGCGGCGTTCTGTATGATCGGAGCCGTCGGTTGCGTGATCGGTGCGACCAGCGACTCCACAGCATTCTTGCGCGCATGGCTGTGCAGCTATCTCTTTTGGCTGGGTCTGCCGCTCGCGGGCGTCACGCTCGTCCTGGTGCACGACCTCAGCGGCGGTGATTGGATGGCGACGGCTCGACCCGTTCTCGATGCAGCCACCGCAACAATGCCGCTCGCGAGCCTCGCCGGGATTCCGGCTTTCGTCGGCCTGAATTCGCTCTATGCCTGGACTCACCCGCCGCCCGACTTGGGAAATGCATTCTACCTTAATCCATCTGATTTTTTCCTCCGATATGGGACCTATGTCGCTTTGTGGAATCTGTTGGCGGCCTTTGTGCTGTGGGGACCGCGCCGCGGAAACTCGCCGATACGGTCAGGGCTGTCATGGATAAGCGGCGTCGGACTCATCGCACTCGGTTTTTCGGCGAGTTTCGCCGCAATTGATTGGATTATGTCGCTTGAACCAACCTTCTGGTCTTCAGCTTTCACTTACGCGCAAGGAGCGAGCTGGTTCAACACGGGCATGGCAGCCGTGTTGCTGACTATTGCCTTGTTTGAATGGCCGTCCGGCGAGCGCCGTCAGCATATGAGCGACCTTTCGAAAATCCTGCTTGCGACCACGATTTTCTGGGCATATGTCGAATTCATCCAGTTCCTCATTATCTGGGAGGAAAACCTCAGGCTCGAAATTCCCTGGTACCTCAAGCGCCTGCATCCGGTGTGGCGCCCGGCGATCTATGTCTCGGCAGGGCTCGGATTCATAATACCCTTCTGCGTACTGCTGTGGGCGCCAAGCAAACGCAATCGCGCCGTCGTTGGCACGGTCTGCGCAGGCGTTTTGGTCAGCCGGCTCGCCAATACATGGCTGCAGGTCAAGCCGGAATTCACGGAACCCCCGCCGTTCTGGCTCGATGTTGCGACTGTTTTGGCGCTCGGCGGCGCGATGGTCCTGCTGTTTGCCTCGTTCCTGCGTTGGGCGCACCGGCTCGCGCCAGCAGAGGCGCCAATCTGGACCGCGGATCATGGCTGACTCAACCGATTCCGAAAGCCGAGGATCCGGGCGCGCGCGTCGGCTACTCGTGATTTTCCGCGGATTCCTCATCCTCCTCATCCGGAGGGTCTTGCTGCCGCATGGTCTCGGAGCTGCGGAGCAGCCGGTCTCTGCCGGTACCGGCGGCTATCAGATCCAGAATCCTAACACCGCATTTGAGCCTTCGGACTGGCCGCTCTGGCCGGTGGCGCTCCTCTATATCGCGATACTGACGATGCTCGTGATCTCGTGTTTCGTTCTGATCCCCGCATTTCCCACTGCATTGCCTGATGTCGACCGAACGCTGCGCATCGCCCCACCTGGCCCGCGTCTTCAGACCGACCCGGAGGCCGAGATGCGGCATGTTCGAGCCGAAGAGGAGAAATGGCTCAACACGTACCATTGGATGGACAAGCGGAAGGGCATCGTGCACATCCCCGTCGCGGAGGCGATGAAGAAGCTGGCCAGGACCGGGGCGCCCGGCTTTCCCGAGAGGCAGCAATGATGCGGGCGGCTTACGGTTTCATCGCCGCGTTTTGCCTGTGCGCCGGAGCTTTGACCGTCACCTTGATAGCTTCGACCGCGTCACGGCCAACAGGAATCGGCGCAACCGACGCATCGGACCTGGCCTTTCGTCCGCATCCGGGAGCTCGCCTGCCATTGGCTGCGAGACTCGTCGACGAACGCGGCCGCGCGGCAACCTTGGGACAGTATTTCACCAGATCGCCCGTGATTTTGGTGCTCGAATATCTCCAGTGCACGTCGGTGTGCAGCGTCACTTTGCGCAAACTTCTTGAGGCGCTCAACGACCTGCCGCTTGAGGTCGGACGCGATTACCAACTCGTGGCAATCAGCATCGATCCACACGATAAGCCGGCAGACACGTTCGCTGCGCGGGCGAAATATGTCGGCCTGCTGGATCATGGCGATGTCGAAACCGGCATCCATTTTCTCACAGCCGCGGTCCCGACGGAGGCGCGAGAGATTGCCGATACTATCGGCTTTCGGTACCGGTACGACACTCTGCTCGACGCCTACATCCATCCGGCGGGCTTCGTGATGGCGGCGCCTGATGGCGCGATCAGCCGCTACATTGAAGGGGTCGCAATTTCGCCGGGAGATCTGCTCGGCGCCCTCGCTGACGCCGGACAAGGCAGGCCGGCGGGACCGCTCACGCGCTTGTTGCTGCTTTGCCGTATCCACGGGGCGCCGCTGGGGCGGTTTACCGGGCCGGTGCTCGCGGCTCTCACCATCGCCGACCTCGCGGCGGGGTTGACCCTCATTGCAATATTCGCCGCCGTCTGGCGGCGCCGCGCCTGACTCCATGTATCGCTGGCTCCCCTTTTGGCCCGATGTAGCCGCCGAAAACGCGGTCGCGGTCAACGCTCTCTACGTTGCCGAACTCGGCCTTGCCGGCCTGATCATGGCCACCGTCGTCGGCATGATGCTGACTTTCTGCATCCGCTATCACCGCGGAACCGCCGTTTCGCGAGCGGGCCTCGTCGAAAAAACATGGCACGTCGAAATGGTTTGGACCGCCACCACTTTGGCGACTTTCCTTATGCTTTTCGTCTGGGGGGCGGCTCTCTACGTTTGGCTGTATCAGGCGCCGGCGGGAGATGAGGAAGTCTATGTCGTCGGCAAACAATGGATGTGGAAGGTCGAGCATCCGGGCGGCCAGCGCGAGATCGATGCGCTTCATATTCCCGTCAACAAGACGATACGAGTGGTGATGGCTGCGGAGGACGTCATTCACAGCTTCTTTGTGCCAGCATTCCGGGTCAAACGCGACGTTGTGCCCTTCAAGCAATATGGTTCAAGCCGAACAAGACGGGCACGTTCAGACTCGAGTGCACCCAGTATTGCGGACTTCAACATGCGACGATGCTGGGCGAGGTCGTCGTCATGACAGGCGCTGATTATGCGCGGTGGCTGACCGAGCAGGGCGTGCACAAATCCCTGGCTGAGCAAGGCGAGGAGGTGTTCGTCGCCCGTGGCTGCAGCGGCTGCCATGATAAGAACAGCACCGTTCATTCTCCCTCGCTCGTCGGTCTCTACGGCACGCTCGTGCACCTCCAGGACGGCTCGGTCCGGATCGCCGACGAAGCCTACATACGCGACTGCATAGTCAATCCGCGCAGCTTCACGGTTGCAGGCTATCCGCCCGTCATGCCCGATTATGCGGGGCAACTCGGCGAGGATGACCTGCTGAAATTGATCGCTTACATCAAATCCCTTGGCAGAGCACGGGAGTCGAGCAGATGAGCAGCACGACCGCCGAGCGCGCCGCAGCGCCCGACACCGCCCCTCCCTCAGAGCCCAGCTATCTGACGGCCGAGAACACTGTCGCGTCGTGGCTGCTCACCAAAGACCATAAGCGCATTGCGCTTCTCTTTTTTGTATCGATTACCTTTTTCTTTTTCGTCGGCGGAGCGGCTGCAACCTTGATGCGACTGAACCTCGCCACGCCGGAGGGGCTGCTGCAGCCCTCCGTGTACAATCGCATGTTCACGATGCACGGCATCATCATGGTGTGGTTCTTCCTCATTCCCTCCATCCCGACGACCTTCGGAAACTTTTTCGTTCCGCTCATGATCGGGGCGCGCGATCTCGCATTCCCGCGGGTCAATCTTGGCAGCTGGTATGTGTTCAACCTTTCTGGGGCGGTGGTGCTCTATTCATTGATAATGGGAGGCGCCGATACGGGTTGGACCTTCTACACGCCGCTCTCCACCTCCTATGCAAACGGCTATGTCTTTGCTGCGGCCATGGCGGTTTTCATAAACGGCTTCTCGACGATCATGACATCGCTGAATTTCATCGTCACGATTCACCGCATGCGCGCTCCCGGGATGACATGGATGCGGCTTCCTCTGTTCATTTGGGCCACCTATGCGGTGAGCGTGGTGATGCTGACCGCCACGCCGGTTCTGGCGATGGACACTTTCCTGCTCGCGGTCGAGCGCTTTATCGGGGTCGGGGTGTTCGATCCGAACCTGGGCGGCGATCCAATACTGTGGCAGCACATGTTCTGGTTCTACTCGCATCCGGCCGTGTACATCATGATACTTCCCGCCATGGGGGTGGCCAGCGAAATAATCCCCTGTTATGCCCGGCGCCCCATCTTCGGTTATGCAGGAATGACGGTTGCATTGATGGCGATCGCGATCCTCAGCTTCTTCGTGTGGGCGCACCATATGTTCGTGGCAGGGATTTCGATCTACGCCGGGGTCGTGTTCTCGTTGCTGACATTTTTTGTTGCAGTTCCCTCGGCCATCAAGGTGTTCAATTGGACGGTGAGCCTGCACAAGGGTCGTATCAGCTTCGATGCGCCGATGCTTTACGCGCTCGGATTCGTTCTCCTGTTCACGATCGGCGGCATCACAGGACTCATGCTTGCCACGCTGGGCGTCGATGTCGATGTACACGACACCTATTTCGTCATCGCCCACTTTCATTACATCATGGTAGGCGCGACGGTCAGCGCGTTCTTCGGCGCGCTGCACTACTGGTGGCCCAAAATGACCGGCCGCCTTTACCCGGAAATGTGGGCGCGGTTCGCTGCGATTCTCACCTATGTGGGATTTAATCTCACCTTTTTTCCGCAATTCATTCTCGGTTATCTCGGTATGCCAAGACGCTGGTATACATATCCGGCCGAATGGCAGTCCTGGAACTTGCTTTCATCCGCAGGCGCGTCGATTCTTGCCGTCGCCTACGTTTTGCCGCTTCTATACCTGGGATGGTCATTATTTTGGGGCCGGAAAGCGGGCGCCAACCCGTGGCGTGCAACCGGCCTTGAATGGAGCACGCCCTCGCCTCCCCCCACGCACAACTTCGAGCGCACTCCGGTTGTGACAGCGATACCCTACTGTTACGATCCGGAGCACGACAGCTTCGTCACGCAGGAGGGCGCCCGATATGCCGGATAGCGTCGCCCTCCGGCCTGAAATCCAATATGCCAATCTCGAGCAGCAGGGCGACACGGCCCAGCTCGGGATGTGGGTCTTCCTCGTAAACGAGACCCTGTTCTTTGGCGCTCTGATCTTCATCTATTTTATGTATCGGATGACCTATCCGCATGAGTTCGCTGAAGCCGCCCAGGACGCGGTGCTGTGGTGCGGCACCGTCAACCTCGTACTCCTGCTGACCAGCAGCCTGACGATGGTGCTCGCTATCAATTCGGCCGCACAGGGCGAGCGACGGCAAATGATCCGGTGGCTGATCGCTACCGCTGCGCTGGGCATCGCGTTCCTTCTCGTCAAAGGTTATGAGTATCATCTGGATTTTCAGAGCAAGGTCGTCCCGGTCGTCAATTTTGAAACCAAGGCGGGAGAGGGGCGGGCACGGCAGTTGTTCTGGGTGTTCTACTGGGTAGGAACGGGGCTCCACGCAATTCATCTCATAATCGGAGTTGGCCTCGTTCTCTACATGCTGCTGTGGCGGATACGCCAGGGGAAAATCACTGCGGTCTACTACGCCCCCCTTGAGGTCGTTGGAATCTACTGGAGCTTTGTCGACGTTGTTTGGCTTTTTCTTTATCCCAGCATTTACCTCGTGGGGCGTTCGTGACAATCGGGCCGGAGATCGATCCAAAGCGCGCCGGGGCGCTGCCGTTCGTGCTCGCATGGGCGGTCATGCTCATGCTCGCTGGAGTGAGCTTGTGGACCGCATTCCCTGGGGTCGGCGTCTGGGCGCCTGTGGTGCAATATGGGATCGCTGCGCTACAGACCGCTATACTATTCCTTCTGTTCATGCGCCTGAAGGGGCCACCCTCATTGAAATGGGTGTTTGCGGTCAGCGGCTTTTTCTGGCTGTTATTTCTTTATGGATTGAGCATGACGGATTATACTAATCGCCAAAATTGGCCGCCCATATATTATCCTAACGGACCCAGTTTCCAAAATAGTCAACGCGGCCCCTGAGTCTCCTGCCGTATCTGCTCCACGCCGCCGCGAACGGGTAAACAGGCCCTCCGAATGAATTGTGGCGAAGCGCCGGGGGTATTCGGTGAGCGGCTGTCGGCCGCGGCTGCCGATAGCAAGGCCGGCCAACATGTCAATCACGCGCACAGGCTCCTTCATGGCGCGTTGGGACAGTGGGCTCCTGCCGCGAGCATCCCTCCCGCGTGCCGAGGATCGCGCGGGACAGGCGCGACGGCCCAGCGAGGAAGAGGGGCCAGGGCACAGCAACGGGGGCTATCGTCGGCGACGCGTATGCGCGGCAATCATCGCCTTGCCCATGTGCAAGAGGCGGGCTGCAAGTCCTTCGGTGCCGACGCTCTGTGCAGTGACGCGCGCTCCTCCAGAAGGAGGTGAAGTTCATCAGCTAGCATTTCGGGCTCGCCCAGGCCGGCCTCCTCGCTCAGCCGCACCAGCCGCGTCCGTTGCGCCCTCTTGTATTCCTCGATGACGCGCCGGGCGGGATGATCCTTCTCCGGCAATTCGATTGCCGCATTGGCGAGCGTGCAACCGCGCTCATCCGGCTCCGCGAGGTGGCGAGCCATTTCCTCGAGCCAGGCGCAGAGCTGCGCCACCGGGTCGCCGGGGTGCGCCTCCGCGAAGCGTTCCCAGCATCGATCGGCCGCATTCGCTGACTGGCGGAGATACTCCGCGACCAATTTTCCAGCAACGATGCAACCAGATCGGCGCTATCACTGCTCGGCGAATCGCTCTTGCTCTCCCGCATGGAGAGCGTGAATCATCTCGCCGCAGTCGGCTCAACATCGCAGGCCCGAGTCACAACGCCGCAGGGGGGGTGAGTAGTTACTGCGGCTTTCCTAAGCGCCTTATGGAAAGCAACGCATGGCGGCGCCGCGGCGATCGTGAGGAGCCGATGACGGACTGGTTTGAACGGCTGACCGGTTTTCGCGAAACCGATTATGCCGACACGCGCGCAAAGCTCGCAGTCGAAGGCGATCGGCTGAAATCGCTGGTCAACGGCAAGAGCCACGGCATCGGGAAGCTTGAACTGATATCGTTACAGGCTTTGCGCGATCGCGCAAAATCAGGACGCGCGCTGCCGGGCCGCCTCAGGGCAAGCGTGATCCAAGGCGACGTGCGTGAAATACATCGCTCGCGCGAGTACGCCGGAGCGCTGTTTCAAGTCGCATCCCAGTTCAACCTGCTCGAAATGACGTCCTACAATGTGACGCCCGAACACGGCGTCACCCGCTACGAGCACGACCGCACGCAAGGTCCGGCATGCGCGATCGCGGCGGGTGCGGCGACCATCTATCGCAACTACTTCGTGCCGGTCGCCGGCTCTCATGGGCAGACGACGGCGCATCAGCTCGACGCGCTCGCCGATCTCGGAGGAGCGCTGAGCCGCGCTCTGAAAATGCCGGGCGATCGCCTTTGGAAGATGCGCAACGGCTACGCGCTGTGCACGCGGGATGGCCTGGATGCGATCGCCGGATATCTGGGCACGCTCCACGAGCCGGAATTGGAGCGCTTGCGCGGCACGTTGAGCATCGGAGTGCACTGGGACGTCGAAGTCACCGAGGCCGTTGGCGAAAAACGGCCGCGCGTATCGCAGGCCTTCTGCTCCGCTCTTCCAGTCGCATATACCGCCGTTCCTGCTCCCTTTTGGAAGCCGTTTGCATCGTTGGTCCTAGAAGCCGCCTATGAAGCAACGATGTGGGCCGCCGTGTTGAATGGGCAGCGCGGCGTGTCGAACATTGTTCTTCTCACCAGTCTCGGTGGCGGCGCTTTCGGCAACGACGAAAGATGGATCGAGGCCGCGATACGGCGAGCCTTGGAGTTGACGTCGGAATTCGATCTGGATGTCAGGCTTGTCAGCTATGGAGCGCCGTCCCGTGCGTTTCTGCAACTGACCCGGGATTTCAGATCGCATGATTGACCTGCAGCTGACTTTTGAGGGGCTACGCGACGCGTGATTTTGCTGCAATTCCGAGCTTACGTCGGGTATCTGCTTGGTTTGTGGCTCAGACGGCATAGCCCGCGCGGCTGTGGTTACACCGTAACCTTGCGACGAGGCACCGCCGGAAGCCTGTCGGCTTTTTTCCGGATTTTGCCCTGGAGCGGGTAGACATGCGCTGCGGGTGGCGGTCTAGATAAGTGGAGTGCTGGCGTATCGGGAGCCGGTCGAGGATCGCCCGCTCGGCATCTTTGACCAGATCCTCGATGAGCTTGGTTATAGTGTAACCGTAGTGGCGTGCCAGTCGTCCGAGTTGCGCTTTGGTCTGCACGCTGACGAAGAGCTGGATGCGCTCCTTGGAGCCGTGGACACCGAGATGACGCCCGCGATAGCGCCGCTGCTTCTCGGCCGATGTCAATGCCATGATCGTTCGAATGCTGCTCTCGCGGCTTTTAGCGCTGCCGCCGTCCTATCGCTGGCGCATTGGCTGCGCGACTACGCCGGCGGAGCGCTCGTATGGCGACGTGAAAGCCATCGTCGACACCATACTCCTCAAGGCGGCCCTGCCATTCCTCAAGCGTCTCCGCGAAGGCGTCGCGCTCATCGGCATCAAGGTCGCTCATCAGCGCCGCTTCCGCCATGAGCCGGCCGAGGTCGGCGAAGAGTTCGTACAGGTGCTCGTCGGAGCCACAGGAGTGATTGAGCCAATCGTCCACAAAGGCTTCGGCGATCGGCTCGAGGATCCGCAGCGCGTTGGTGCCATCTCCAGCCTCAAGAAACGGGACGGCCTTTTCGACCAGCCGCCGCAGTTCCTCAATGTCGCCGGACGACCGATAGCCGTCCCAGTAGCGTCCCCGCCGATTGCGCGCAGCGAGCAGCGCGCGGGCCTGGTCGCCTACAGGCGCAGGATCGACTGGGGTTCGTCGCCCACCGCACGTCGTGCTGCGCGGCGCAGGAATCGCGGTTGCCAGCTCAGTCTCGATCCAAGCCGGGAGGCTCGGATCGCTCTCGGCACGCTTCTCCAGCAGCTCAATCAATCGCGTCTGATCGAGCCCACGAAGCAGCTCCGAAATGGGCTTGCGTTCGATGACGCGCGTCTTCTTGTCCGCGAATTTCAGCAGAACGGCGACAATATGCTTACAATATCCGCCCCAATCATAGGGGCAGGTACAATGCGCGTCTGCAACGCCGCCGTCGTGCAGTCGGACCGAGACTTGGTAGGCTCGAACTCGCTGCCATCCACATCCGCTGTCAATCGGTCGCCGCGTTGAACGAGATCAGAAACGGCTCCGTCATCAAGATAGCTCTGACCGCGGGCAAAGGATTCGGCGCTCGCAAGCGCGCGGATCGTCTCCTTCGTCACGGGCCGCTTAGCGACCTCCCTTGTCTTCGGAGGCGCATTCATCTCGATACGAACCGGCAAATCAGGTGCATGCTCTTCAGACACCGCTCACGAGTTTGTCTCAAACAAATCCCGAAACAGTCGCTCGGCCTTCTCCAGCCCTTCGTTTGTCAAAACTACCGATTTGGCGCGCCCGACGGGATCCGAGATCAGGCCCTTCTTATGCAGTCGATCCATCGCGTCCCAGTCGAACGACTTCCAAACCCGTTGCGCGTCGTGCCGCCCCAGCAGAAGCAGCGCAAGCACGCAGTCATCGATTCGGTCGGTATCGATCGCTATGCTGGCACCTGTGTGTCGGCGCAGGAGAAGCGGTTGTAGGCAGTGCAGCGGCGCCGCACTCAAGCGTTTGAATCGCGCGCACCATACCGTGAGTCGGACTATCCGCACAACGACAGCACTGAAGTCCAAGAATGGAGCTGCAATCCCGCCATTTGCCGCCGGGCTTCCTGCTCCGCAAGCATAGGCCGCACTATCTTCTTATCGGGCTGCCTCAGCGCCGCGTCACGCGCAGCCGATATATGACTCACTCTGCTCACTGGATGCGGACTGCTTTTTGCATTGCCGGCTGATCCTGCACTGCATCCCACGCGATCGGTTTTCGCCGCACGTCGATGTCGCCGGAGCACTTGTCAGTCAACCGCGTTGGTTTTGCTTTTACTGCACGCGTTCAAGGACGCAACGCTGAACATTCGAGGCAGCCAGTTAGCTGCACGATTCCCGCACGCTGAACGCTCGCTCGACCGTCTCTGAGCCTCTTCCGGAGCAAACGCATCAGCGGTCTTGCTGGCTGAGTGAGGCGGCGCTCGTTTCGCCTTGGCTTGAAACATATCGCGCATTGTCGTGGATTTGACGGTGCGAGCAGGACGCAGACCGGGTACCGACCAGGGAGGGCAAGATAAAGCGAACTGGCGTTCGCGCTGGCTCGGTGCGAGGCCTGGTGGCCAGGTGTCTGTCTGCACATTCAGTTTTGTTCGTCATAACGGCACCAAATCGGCACTTTGCGAAGTGCACATGGTGCCGCCTCAGGGTGATTGTCTTTCGATTTCAACTGAGAGACCGGCACTCGTCGCGAGCTGAAGCTCCGGCCGCACCGCCGTTTCTGCGCCGGCGCAGGCATTCGTGCGCAGCGCCGCGATGTGATCGCGAAGCTGCTTGATGCGGCGAAAGTCATCGCACAAATCGTCTCGCGATGGCCCGCGGCTCCTCAGATGATTTCCGCGTCCGCCTCGGCCGTGCTCGCAGTCGCGCCGGAGCCGCCGACACGCGCTTCCGGCCCTTCCTGAAGCAGGTCGAGTCCGCAATCCGCAAGGCGGGCGGCAACCCCAACCGGATTGGCAGTTCGGCCGGTAAGAGAAGCGGGCGGTTCAACGCCCGCGGCCGCGGCGCCAAGCTGTCCTTCCCCAGGGATGGCGGTGGCTGGCAGCGGGATTCCGCGGGGCGGTTCCGGGCGCGGCGGGTTGTCGTCAAGGCCCGGGTCGTCAAGTTCAGTCCCCAGCGCAACCAGCACAAGGCCGCCGGCCCGAAGCTGCCGGGGCACGCCAGCAAGGCTGCCGACGCACACCTGCGCTATCTGGAGCGGGACGGTGTGACGCGCGACGGCGAGAAGGGCCATGCTTATTCGGCGCTGGAGGACGAGACGGACAGCCGCGCCTTCCTGGCGCGCGGGCGGGATGACCGGCACCAGTTCCGCTTCATTGTCGCCCCCGAGGACGCGGCCGACCTCGGCAACCTGCGCGGCTTCACTCCTTCGACGAGCTTGTTGAACAGCGCGCGATCGAGCCCACGCGTAGCGCGGTAGTCGACATCCTCGATAGCGGCCTGGTGGCGCAGTCTGGCGTAGCGCAAGCGTGCGCGAAGCCTTCTGTCGCGGCGGTAAGTGGCCTCGCGATCGAGCAGCAGGGCGAGCCATTCGGGATGGGTCAAGGTAGCGCCTTCGCCGGATGCTTCAATCTCGCTGAAAGCCTTGGCCATGCCGTTGAAGCCGAGCTGATGCATGAGTTCGAGAGTTGGATGTGTGAGCAAGATGAGAGCTCCTAATTGTAGTAGCGCGCGCCGCGGATGTTGGGATGGAGGATCGGCGCGCCGTCCGCGGCACGCTTGTGCGCGGCGTGACGATCGAGCTTGTGATCGAGGATGGAACGGACCGATCCGTAGCTGAGCGCGCCGATGTCGATCGCGCGTGCAGCGGCAGCTTCGAGCCGTTCGCGGCCGAACGCGCGCTTAAGCCGCAGGATGCCGCGGCAGGC
>Ga0209060_10001322_pt1 | contig 28080 bp, 25 predicted proteins | sample Coa_R1_8_FD_187155 | JGI IMG/M metagenome (GOLD analysis project Ga0209060, IMG submission 187155) | Surface soil microbial communities from Centralia Pennsylvania, which are recovering from an underground coalmine fire - Coalmine... | ecosystem: Environmental > Terrestrial > Soil >...
GCCTGGCTCACAGCCTCCGAATGTGCGACCTTGTGCTTCATGCGATCGAAGGCCGCGGCCTTGGAGCCATCGCCGGACGCCATTCGGGCGTCACTGGCTTTGCTGACGGCGCGGGCGCGACGATGCTGCGCGATGAGCAGATCCGCCTTGGCCTGTGCTTCGGTTAGCTTCTGCTCGAGCTGCCGCAGGGCCGACTTTAGATTCTCGACCTGCGCCTTCTGATCGGTCACCTGTTGCGCGAAGTTCTCGCTCAGTTCGCGATAGCTTTCGACGCGCTGCAACGAAGCGCGCGCCAAGTCGTCTTCTTTCTTGTCGACGGCAAGCTCGGCCTTGCGCATCCATTCGGCGACCTTGTCTCCGTTCTCCTTCTGCTTCTTCTCGAGCAGGTGCTGATCGGCAATGGCAATCGCCACTTGCGTTTTCACCTGCAGAAGCTGGTTCTGCATATCGAGGATTACCTGCTTGATCATCTTCTCGGGTTCTTCGGCCTTGTCGATCAGGTCGTTGAGATTGGCCCGAACTAACGTTGCAACGCGCTCTAGTAATGCCATGGTGAACTCCCTTCTAGTTGTGAGTTATGAGCCGCGAGTTGCGAGCAAAACACTGCTTTTTGATTCGCGCTCATGACGCCCTCTTTTCAACGGTCTGATGTGATTGGTGAAGCGCGGCGCACTGTGGGCACTCCGGCTGCTTCGGACGGAAAGCCGAGCCGAGTGCAATGCCGATTGCTACCCCAACCGCGAGCCACACTCCCATGTTTCCTGCCATCGCTCCAAGAACCGCGCCCAAGGCGGCTCCTACAGCGATGGTCCATCCCGCGAACTTCCGATTGCCTGCCATACCAATTCTCCAATTCCGCTTCGCCGCACTCGGCGGGACGGCCGAAGGCGGCCGTCCCGACACGAGTTCCCCGGACCCCTCGCTACGCTTTCGGCAATTCAGGCTTAGGACCCTTGTCTCCGATCTGCCGGACTTTGCCGAGCAGTTCTGACAGCGGCATGCCCGAGAGCGTCTCGAACAGCGCCGGTACTTGCGCCGCCATCTTGGTGATGTCGCCAGTGATCTTATTCATCCCAGAGGCATCGCCATTGCCGGTCGAGACGATCGTGATCTTGTCGACGTTGGCCAGCGGACTGGCCAGCGCCTTCACGACTTCCGGCATACTGGCGAACAGCCGATCGATCACGGCCGCCTGGTTGTACTCCTGGAAAGCCTCGGCCTTCACGTTCATCGCCTTGGCTTCGGCCTCACCTTTCTTGAAGATGATTTCGGCTTCAGCCTCACCCTGCTGGCGGATCGACGAGGCATGGCCCTCGGCTTCAGCCATCAGGCGCTGCTTCTCGGCCTCGGCGAGCGTTTCAATCCGCTGACGCTCGATCTCGGCCTGCTTCAGCACGGTTGCGATCAACTCCTTCTCGCGGCGGTTGATCTCAGCCTCTTGCACCTTGACCTGCTGCTCTTTCTCGATCTGCTGCACCTTTACCTGCTCGGCAACCACCTGCTGCTGCATGATGTTGGTCTGGATGTCATAGGCCTTGTCGGCCTGTGCCTGCTGGCGCTTGGTGACTTCCAGGAACTGCGCCTTCTTCACTTCCAGATCGCGCTGCGCTTCGGCTTGCTTGGCTAGAGACGCAGTTTCCGCCTGGACGCGCTCCTGATCCGCCTGAGCTTTCGCGACAGCCGATTCGCGCTGCGCCAGAGCACGTTTGATTGCGGTGTCACGATCAGCTTCGGCTGCCGCAACATCGGCGTCGCGCTTGATGCGCGCGACGTCGGGACGTCCCATGTTGGTGATGTACTCGTTCTTGTCGCGGACTTCTTTGATGGTGAACGAGATGACTTCCAGCCCCATCTTGTTCATGTCATCGGCACAAGTGGAACGCATGCGGTCGGAAACCATTTCCGGCTGCTTGACGATCTCTTCAACCGTGAGCTGGCCAATGATGCCGCGCAGGTGACCTTCCATCACCAGGCGAATCAGACCTTCACGCTCCTGATCCGTTTTGGTAAGGAACTGCTCGGCTGCGGTGCGAATCGACTCGTCGTCGGATTTCACTTTGATCTGTGCCACAGCTTCCACCGTGACGGCGACGCCCTGTTTGGTGTACAGATCTTGTTGCGGCGCCACGTCGAACGACATGAGCTCGAGCGAGAGCCCGCGGCAGATCTGGACCATGGGCAATACGACCGAGCCGTGTCCTTTCACGATGCGCGTTCCACCTAGACCGTAGACGATGAGCGCCTCATGCGGACCCGCTTTGCGGTAGAGGCGCGCCATTCCACTGATCAGGAACAGGACGACCATCACCGACGATCCGACAACGATCCAAATGACTACAAAGTGTGAGAGTCCTTCGAACATAACGCCTCCTGTTACGAATGCAAATGAGAAACGGTCAGGTACTTTGAGTCACTTAGCGCGGGGGAATTCGGGCCCACCAACTCCGAATGGGCCGGCGTCTTCAAATTGAATTCGACAATCGAATAATTTCCATACCAGCAAAAGCCCAACGCTACGTACGCGGCGATCAACGCGCCGAGCCCGGCGGCAGGCTTCAGGTAAAAAACAACCAGGGTCATGATGGTGAATACGACCAGCATGACGAGCAGGATGCCCAAGCCCATCTGGAGGGCGCCTTCGCGTGACGTGAATCCGTTCGGCCGCCAATTCGCGTCGAAGTGAACTGCCATGCGCTCCGGCAACTGATCCCAGGCGCGCCAATAATTCCAGGCAGACGCAGGAAGCGTTACCCACATCAACGCAACCGCCCATTTGTACCAGTCGCGCGTCATTTCCGATTCTCCTGTCGAGCGATAGTCTGTTTCCTCGGTGCTAGCTCACCGCGATGAAACCGCGGATGAACTTCGAAGTGCGAACCGGGTTATCTGGTCGAGGTGCCGTATGATTGCCTCGGGGTCGCTGTGCCCGAGGTAGACCTCGCCATTCGTTGTCCTGATATGGACGACTCTGTTTCCCCACACGTAGGCGCGGACGCCCGGTCTAGCCCGCAGACCATACCCGCGTGAGATGTTCCACGACTCAATGGAATAACTCATGATTCCTTGCTTCGGAATCATCCGCAGGAGAAATCCCAAGGTACGGATCTCAACTCGATCCCGCAGAAAACGGTATTGAAACCCACCCAGGACCATTGCCAGGGCACCGCCGCCGATAACCGCGACGATGACGAGCGCAAAACGCGCCGGGCCAGTCGGAAACAGAGCTACGGAGACTGCCGGACCAACGATCGCCGGAAGAATGAGTAACGCCCATATCCGTCCCGCGTGCGTTTCTTCCGCTAACAGATCGTGCTGCGACAAGTTCGATGTCATAACGGTCTCCTGACTGGTCACTACTCGTTGGCCATTTCTTCCCACAGCCGAACGTAGGCAATTCCCTTTTCGTATCTGGTGACCACGACTTCAGTTCCTTTCCCGATCGCACAACCCTCGTCGCTACGGGCCCCACAGACACGGCGCGTTCCCATCTGCGAATAAATCAATTCCCCGGTACCGCCTTCGCGGATCGGCACCGAAAGCTTTCCGAGTACACCTACCATTTCGAAGTCGGCGGGATCGAGGTACTCCTGATCTGACATGAGAACCTTTGTCAGAAAAAAGAAAATGATGGATCCACCAATCAGGCCCGCGAGCACGGCTAACAACAGCGCTGTGCCCACCCAAAACGCCGAGAAGCGCGTCAGCAAATAGCCGGTTCCTCCGAACCACGCCAGGAATGCGGCAATCGACGGCGGATTGAATGGCGAAACTGTAGCTCGTTGGGCGCCATGCTGCTGCCCCGCTTGAGGGGTGCCGTGAGCATGCTCGCCGGCTGATCCACCCTGCGCCACCGGACCATGCGCCGTCGGCAAGTGCCCGCCCGCGTGCCCGTGAAAGTGCGGCAAATGCAGCCGGCCGAGCCGTGAGCTTCCGAACACAAATGAAAAGAAGCTGAAGCAAAATCCGACCGCAAAACAGATCAAATAGAAATCTGACCAGGTCATCGCACTCGCCTCCCTTCCCCATTTGTCCCACGTTGCGTCGCCAGTTCAGGACGCAGCGCATCCAGCAGACGGTCCGCTAAGCCGGGAGTATCAAGAATCGCTCCCAGCAGCAGAAAACAGCGCCGCGTGTCTTTCTCGCGCGCGGCATTGATCAGCACCTTGCTGACTTCCGGATCGCTCGCAAAACGTTCCGATCCCTGCAGAAGCCAGACATCGAGTTGACCTTCCGTCGTGCGCAAATCTGAGGTCAACTCCGCGTGATAGCCCTCTGGGTCATCCACAAGAAACCCCGGATGTACTTTGAAAAACTTCGCCAGCAACGCGCGCGACGATTGCGTCATGTGCGGCCGACTGCCGTTTTCGATCTGCGACAGATACGACTGGCTGATGCCTTTGCTCGTTGGCATTTCGGCACGCATGGCACGGACCAATTCAAGCTGCGTCATCGGTCGTCCCAGGCCGCGCAACGACCCTTCGACCTCGCGCAGGTACCGAATTTTCTCGCCCACTTTCATCTTGACCGCTTCGTCGCTTATTTCAAATCGAGATATTTATATTGCAATCTGCGATTTATGTCAAGATTTGTATATCCCGCGTTTTCATTGACATGGGAGAGCGTTTTCCCGAAAAAAGAAAATCCCCCGGTTAAAACCGGGGGCGACCAATTCCCTCTATGTCTTAATTTTCGGTGTCAGGAACGCTTACTGCTTGCGGTTGTTGTGCTTATCTTTGTAGATCTGGTTCGACATCTTGTTCTGCTGCTTGTTGACCTGCTGCCGCTCCTGTTGCGTCAGCTTGCCGCCATTCGCAGCGCGGTCATTGCGTACTTCGTTGTTGATGCGAGCTTCGTTGTGCTCGAGATTCCGCGTTTCGCCGGCCGTCAGTTGTCCGCTCTTCACACCCTGCGCGATGCGGCGCTGCTGATTAAGTTCACGCTGCCCGACTTCGCTCTTGGGATCGCGGTTCTGCACAGCCGAGTTGTGCTTATCCTGATAGATCTGCTTCGACAGATTGTTCTGCTCGCGCGTGAGCTTGTCCTTATCGGCGGTCGTTAGATGGCCGTTATCCGCTGCGCGCATGTTCTGCTCTTGCTTGTTCAGGCCGGCTTCTTTCCTTTCGAGGTTGCCAGCTTCGCCAGCCGTCAACTGCCCGCTCTTCACGCCCTGCCCGATCCGGTCCTGTTGATTCTCTTTGCGCTCGTTGATGGACTGGCTGCTTAATGGCTGCGATGACGGCGTAGTCGTGCCCTGCGCTGGCGTCGAACTTGTACTCTGAGCAACCAGCGGCAGCGCGAATGCTGCCAGGGCCGTGCTCAGCAATGTCACCTTGATCGTGCTGTTCATAATCGTTTTCTCCCTGGGGACTGATGTCCGAAATTTTTCGACCTACCCTTGTGGCACACCGGATGAAACACACAGTGTCAAGAAATGTTGCGGAGTTCGATATGTTATCCCAAATCAGCTAGTTGCGAAGGATCAAGCTCGACACAGAAGTGCTAGAGTCCGGCTTCGATCCGGGAACGCGGGTCCAGGTAATCTCGAAGAGCATCGCCAATGAAGTTGAAGCTGAGCACCGCCGTCATCACAGCAAGTGCCGGAAACAGAACAAGATGCGGGGAGTCGAAGAGGTGGGCCCGGCCGTCGTTGAGCATGGCCCCCCAGCTCGCGGTTGGCGGAGGCACGCCGAGGCCGAGGAAACTCATGGTGGCTTCGGCAAGGATCGCCCCCGCCATTCCGATCGCGGCCTGGACGATTACCGGTTGAATGATATTCGGCAAGATGTGACGCACGACGATGCGTAAGTCGCTGGCGCCGAGTGCGCGGGCTGCTTCAACGAACTCGCGTTCGCGGGCGGCGAGCACTTGTCCACGGACCAGGCGCGCGTAGCCGACCCATCCGCCGAGCGAGAGCGCAACTACCAGGTTAAAGATGCCCGGTCCGCGAAAGGCGACAAAAGCGATCGCCAGCAGAATTCCGGGGAAGGACATGAAGGCGTTCATCAGGACGACGTTGACGAAGCGGTCGATGCCTCCGCCGTAATATCCGGCAATCGAGCCCACGATGAGGCCGAGTCCGAGCGAGACCAACACCACGCAACTGCCAACGAACATGGAGATGCGCGCTCCGTATATGGTGCGCGAGAGGATGTCGCGTCCGAGTTCATCGGTGCCGAACCAGTGTGCATGCGACGGAGAGTTGAGCCGATCGGGCAGGTGAATCGCGGCGGGATCCTGCGGGGCAATCCATGGCGCGAATACCGCGAAGATGACAAAGAGGATGACCAGCACGACTCCAGCGGCTGCCAGCGGGTTGTGGCGCGCGTTTCCCGCGATGCGACGATTCAGGGAGATGGCCGAGGTCGACACCTTGCCTATGTTAAATGCAAGTCGCTTAAATGCAACTCAGCGAATCTCGAGAACCACTGTCGCGTTAAGCCGCCTTCCGCATCTCGATGGGTTCGCGTCGAGGCACCTGCGGCGGACGGACCACGAGCGGAATTACCGCACTACATAGCATGACTGCAGAAATGACCGTGAGAGCTCGCGAGTAGTGGCCTGTGTTCTGCCGGATGCTGGCGATCAGCATGGGACCGAAGACTCCGGCGAATCCCCACGCGGTCAGCATGAGTCCGTAAATCGAGCCGACGTTTTCTGCGCCAAAGTAATCTGCCGCGAATGCAGGCATGGTGCCGAAGCCGCCTCCGTAGCAGAGCAGAATGATGAAGCAGAGCACAGTGAACGTGGCGAAACTCGTCACGCGCGGCAGCACAAAGAACACGATCGCCTGCACCACGAACATCGAGAAGAACACCCATCGCCTTCCGATCAGGTCAGAGAACCATGCCCAAAGGAATCGTCCGGAGCCATTGGCGATCGAGATGATGCCGACGAGTCCGGCAGCGACGGCTGCGGTCACACCGGTGATTTCCTGGGTCATCGCAGCAGCTTGCGAGATGATCGAGATTCCTGCCGAAGTATTGAGGAACAGAAGTATCCACAATCCATACCACTGCCATTTGCGCAAGGCTTCAGGCAACGTGTAGGTCTTGGCGGAGCGCTGCTTTTGCTGCGAGGCGCTTGGAGTCCAGCCCGCAGGACGATAATCACGCGGCGGGTCTTTCATGAAGAAAGCAGGAATCGTAACGGCAAAGAAATAAACCACGCCGAGAATCGCGAATGTCTTGAGTACTCCAACACTCACGATGAGGCGGCTCGCGATCGGAGCGGTGATGAGTGCTCCGGCGCCAAATCCTGCGACGGCAATGCCTGTAATCATTCCTCTGCGATCGGGAAACCACTTCACCAGAGTCGCAACTGGAACGATGTAGCCAAGGCCAAGACCAATCCCGGCGAGCAGGCCATAGGAGAAATACAGCCAATACAAATGGCCTCCGGAGAAGCTGGCGAGGAAAATGCCTGCTCCATAAAAAATGCCTGCAGCAATCGCGACTTGTCGCGGACCGGAGCGGCGCATCCACACGCCTCCAACGAACGAGGCAAATCCCAGCGTGAAGATGGCAATCGTGAAGGCCAGGGTAACTTGCGAAATCGTCCATCCAAAGGCTTTGGTGAGCGGAATGCGGAAGACGCTCCAGGCGTAAACGGCGCCGAGCGCGATTTGGATGATGACTCCTGCAACTGCGATCGACCAGCGATTCGTTTGTGGAGTGGATGTGCTCATGAGAGTGGTGCGGGTCCTTCGTCCCGTTACAGAGAGGCTTCGAAAGGCGTGTGAGATCTTCGGGTAATCAGATGCGACGATTCCCGATTCGGGAAGGTTGGGGGGTATCCCCCCTCCCCTGGGGGTCTAATTGAATCATGAAGTTAGGGGAAAATCCCGAAAAAATCTAAGGGCGACAATAGTTTGCGGGCAAAATCTTGAAACCAAAGCAGTTATCGGGCAGCTCTGGCTCCGGTTTCAGTCCTACCGTTCCAGCGTTACGGCACGTGCATCGGGAAGTCAAGGAAAATGCGAATATATCTGACCCGGATTTCCCATTTTGGAATTTCGTAATTGTCGCGGATTCCGTGGAAATGGTTCAACCATCCCTGGCGGGATGCGAAAGTTCTCTGGTACGGTTCCCGGCGTTGGAAATGCCGGGCTATTTTCGGGTGTCCCTAGCGGGGCAATTTTAAGGCGCTCGGTTCCCTTTGAGCACCTATTGGCGCGAGTGAACTCGCGCCCCTTCCCAATCTTGCTCGACCTCGGCCGAGTCCGCCCCTGCACAGAATCACTTCGACTATTTTGGCTGCGTCGGCAGCGGATTTTCCTGGAAGAACTTCCAGGCGTCTTCGTTGACCTGATCGGCGACGGCGTAATAGTTGTGATCGTGATTTCTTAGTTCGACGTAGCGGACGGGGAATCCGGCTTTGCGGAGAAGGTCTCGCGTTTGGCGTACGCTTTCTTCTTTGAAAAACTGGTCATGGTCGCCGATATAGATCGAGATGGGAGTTTTGCGCTCGGCGCGATTGAGGATCGAGGTGTAGTCGTCGGCGATGCGCATCGCGTGAACGGCGACGGCAGCGAAATACTTCGATTCGAACATTGCTCCGTCATAGGCGAGATATCCGCCCATGGAGTTGCCGAAGAGGTAGACGCGGGAGGAGTCGATGTTGACAGATTTCCGCGCGTCTTCAACGACGCAACGAAATACCTTCGGGGCTGAGTCTTCGAATTTTGGATCGCGCGGTAGCTCGGGTGCAAGGAGGACGATGCCTTCTTGCGCTGCGAACTTCTTCCATGCGGCAATCATGTTTTCGGCCACGTCACCAGCGCCGTGCAGAAGGACAATGGCGGGCAATGGGCGATCGGCTTGGAGATTCCCGTGTTTCTGGGTCGCGGGATTGAAATAAACATATTGTTGTTTGATGTCTCCGCAGTGGATGGTTTTCGATCCGGAGTTGGTGGCCGCGTGAGACACCACGGATAAGAACAATAGGGCAAACGCCTTCATTGAGTTGATCAGGATCACTCTGCACTCCGCGGTTCGACGACTGGTTGCGGTCGACATTCAGGAAGAGGGGCCAAACCTCTCGGCGGGGCCTTGAGCCGCACCCGACAGTTGTGTTTTCATAAGAGAAACATTCCGAGGACCGCGTGGCTTCTCCGCATGCACGGCCCGAACCTCCAACTTTAGCCTACATTCTGAGGAGGAAAATCGTGAGCAAAGTCTCTTATATTCCCAAAGACTACAACAGCGTCACCCCGTATCTGGTGATTCGCGGTGCGGCTCAGGCAATTGAATATTACAAGAAAGTTTTCGGTGCGACCGAAACCGTACGCATGCCGGGGCCGGACGGCAAGATCGGCCATGCCGAGTTGAAGATCGGCGACTCGCACATTATGTTGGCCGACGAAAATCCCAGCATGGGTCAAGGACACACCAGCGCGGCTACAATTGGCGCGAGTCCGGTGAGCCTGTACGTTTACCTGCCTGATGTGGATCGCGTGGTCCAGCGTGCAGCGGCAGAGGGCGCGAAGATCCTGAAGCCGGTGCAAGACCAGTTCTACGGGGACCGCAATGGGTTCATTCAGGATCCGTTTGGACACCTGTGGGGCATCGCCACGCATGTGGAAGATGTATCGCCGAAGGACATGGAAGAGCGGATGAAAAAACAGATGCAAGCAGCGTAGTTTCGGTTTGAAACACGAGGCGGGGTGGAAGCCCCGCCTTTCTTGTTTGTCGCACGCCTGGATCGGTTCGTTCCTTCTGCGTATCGGATGCGTATCTGAGTCCCGAGATGCTGAGACCTTAGCCAGCGATCAGTGCTCATGACTCGGTGTGCTTAAGAGAACGCCTCTCCGGGGAGGAAGGAACGGTTTAGTGGGCAGGGATCCTTCGACTGCGCGCGACCGCTCGCTTTGCTCGCGGTCGTGCTTCGCTCAGGATGACAGGTGTTTTAGGGTGGTTGTGGTTATAAACATTTTCTCGAATTCAAGGTTCTTGGTCCATCGGCGGGGTGCTCTTCCATTCGGCGGCGCGGTACTTGACGGCCTCAACGCCGGGGGCGTGTCCGAGAGATCGAAATGTAACGAGAACAATCGTCGATACTCGCCGTGGGTTCATTGTCGAATCCTGGGGTTCGCCACCGAGTACAAGACGTCGGTGAGGAAGTTGACAGCGACGTAGGTCAGGCCGATCGCGAGGATGCAGCCTTGGACGAGGTAGTAGTCGCGGTTGGAGATGGCCTGGATGGTGAGGCGTCCGATGCCGGGCCAGGCGAAGATCGTTTCCGTGACGATCGCCCCGGCAAGTAACGCTCCGAACTGCAGGCCCAGCACCGTGAGCACGGGGATCATGGCATTGCGAAGGGCGTGGCGGTAGACGACCACGCGCTCGGGGAGTCCTTTGGCGCGGGCGGTGCGGATGTAGTCCTGGTTGAGTTCTTCGAGCATCGAAGTGCGGACCATGCGCGTGAGGATCGCGGCAAGCGCGCTGCCCATGGTGATCGCAGGAAGCACCAGATTTGCAAAGGAACCCGCACCAGAAACTGGAAGCCACCCGAGCTTAATTGCGAACAGCAGGATCAGAATTGGCCCGAGGGCGAAGTTCGGGAATGAGAGGCCGAAGAGGCTGATAACGGAAAGCGCACGATCGTCCCAGCGATTGCGGCGGCGTGCGGAGTGCACTCCGGCTGGAATCGACAAGATGATTGCCACAAACAAACTCGCCAGCGTGAGACGCAGAGTGTATGGGTAGCGCTGGGCAAGCATTTTTGTGACGGTCTGGTTGTAGCGGATGGAGCGTCCGAGGTCTCCGTGGAGAACGCCTTTCCAGTAGCGGAGGTATTGTTCGCCGAGTGGGGCGTCGAGGCCGAAGGCGTGGCGCGTGGCAGCGATGTCGGCCGCCGGGGCGCCTTCGCCAAGCATCTGTTGGATGGGATCTCCGGGAACCAGGTGGATCAGGAGGAAGACGAGGGAGACTACAAGCCAGATGACTGGGAGGGTGTAGAGGACGCGTTGGAGGAGGGGTTTCAAGGCTCAGTGGTCAGTGGTCGGGGTTTCGTTTGTCATCCTGAGCGCAGCGAGCGCGAAGGCGCTCGCGAAGTCGAAGGATCCCTGTCGATTTCACCCAACTTCGCTGTCTGACGGAGTTCTCTCCGAAGTTGCTGAGATCGGATTCACGGGAGAACTCCTCGATACACCTGACGGTGACGCGGTGCGGGAAGGGATCCTTCGACTGCGCGCAACCTGTCACTTCGCTCCCGGTCGTGCTTCGCTCAGGATGACAGATGTTCGAGTGACGGCTGGGTGCACGCATTTTTCTTAGTGTCGTATTCCTTTTAGTCGCCGACGCCTTTGGCGGCTTCGGCTTCGCCTTCTACTTTTGCCGTCTTCTCTATGCGAACTCTGGCGATGCGGTGGCCTTCCAGTTCTTCGACCGTGTAACGGCGGCCTTCGAATTCGAAACTGTCGCGAACGTTCGGGATGCGCTGCAAGCGGGCGAGGATGAATCCTGCCAGCGTTTCGAATCCGGCGTCACGCGGGAGGATGAGTCCGTATTCGGCTTCCAGGTCGCGGATGTTGACCGCGCCCTCGAGCACCATTACCGATTCGTCTTCCAATGCTGGTTCGCTAGGGGAGACGTCGAATTCATCTTCTATATTTCCGACCAACTGTTCGAGGATGTCTTCGACTGTAATCACGCCAGCGGTTGATCCGAACTCGTCGACCACGACCGCGAGGTGACGGCGGCGGTCTTTGAATTCCGCGAGCAGTTCCGCCAGCACCTTCGTTTCGGGAACGACCACGACGTCATGCATGATCTGGCTGATCTGCATTTTCCCGATGCGCGTGGCGGTGGACTGGCCGAGATTGCTCAGGCGCAACCTCATCCAGCGCATGAGATCTTTATAGTAGAGAACACCGACAATGTGCTCGGGACCGCGCTGCGGGTCGTAGACCGGAATGCGGGAATGTTGTCCTTCGACTACCCGGGCGAGTGCGTCGTCAAGCTGAAGGTCCGAAGGCAACGAAAAGATATCGGGCCGAGCGACCATCACTTCTCTTACGGTGATTGAATCGAGTTCGATGGCGCTGTGGATCATCTCTTCCTGAAATTCGGGAATCTGGCCGAACTGGCGGCTCGCGGTGACGATGAGCTTGAGTTCGTCGGGGGAGTGGACGGCGCCTCCGCGGCGGGTAGGTTGCGCACCGAAAAGTCTTAAAACCAGGCCTCCGGAGCGGCGCATAAAAAACAGGATTGGCCGGGTCACCGTGAGGAAGGCTTCCATGGGAGGGGCTACGGCCAAGGCAATCTGCTCAGCGCGTTGCAGGGCCAAGGTCTTCGGCACGAGTTCGCCGAGGATCACGTGCATGTAGGTGATGAGACTGAATGCAATCGCGATTGCAATCGTATGCGCGTAGATGGCCACGTGGGGCAGACGCTGGACGATGGGCAGGCTGCCGACGAGGCTCGCGACCATGGGTTCGCCGATCCAGCCGAGGGTCAGGCTGACCATCGTGATGCCGAGCTGGACGCCGTTGACGACCTCATCCAGATTCTGATGGAGCCGTTGGACCATACGTGATCCGACGCGGCCAGCTTCGATAAGCTGCTGAATGCGGGTATCGCGCACGCTCACGAGCGCGAATTCCGCGGCTGCGAAGAACGCGTTGGCTGCCACGAGGAGGAGGATCAGAAAGATCCGGAGCAGCACGAATGCGAGCATGGATTGGTAATTCTAACATTCGAGGGGAGTTGAGAGGCAGTGGGCAGTGGGCAGTGGGCAGTGGGCAGTGGGCAGTGGGCAGTGGGCAGTCGTTCGGGTTTTGGGTTCTCATCTTGAGTGCGCGGTTTCTGTCGGTGGTTACTTAGGCGCGTTACCCAAGAGGAGTGTTCAGCATCACAAAATTCTGGGTTTTGTTTCGCTATCCTTTTTACTAGTGCCGGGTCTAAGTGGAAGAAGCTGCTGACCGGACAACGTAACGCACCAATTTCGCATCGCAGGCAACAATTCTTCGGAACTAATTCAAGAGGGGCCTCGTAATAGCAAGTGAGGGCAGCAGGATGGCTCCCAATCTTCAATTGGCGGTACGTCAAGGAGGTTTTGTGAACGGCAACGGCAATAATGGCAAAAAGAAACGCCGCAGACTGATTATTTGGGGATCTGTCGTAGCAGTCATCGTGCTGCTGATAGCGGTCGGCGTCATCGTGGCGAAGAGCGGCGGGACGAAGATTGATCCGTCGAAGTTGGCCAAGGTGGAAAAGGGCGATCTGGCAAAGAGTGTCGTCGCGACCGGCAAGGTCACACCTATCACCAAGGTTGAAGTGAAGTCGAAGGCCAGCGGCATTGTGAAAAAGCTATACGTTGATTACGGCGACCGGGTAAAGCAGGGCCAACTGCTGGCGCAGCTCGACAAGCTCGAGATTGAAGCGCAGGTCGCGCAGTCGAAGGCGGGTCTGGAAGCAGCCCAAGCCAATCTGACGAGCTCGCAAGCCGATTATGAGCGCGCCAAGGTCGATGCGGAAGGGCCGGACGTCCCCCCGCTGAAGCGTGCTTATGATCGAGCCACCAGCATGGCTAAAGATGGAGTTGTCTCGGCGTCCGCGCTTGACGATGCCGAGAAGAACTACACGATGGCGGTGAACAAGCAGAACGTCGCCAAAGCACAGGTGACGGTGTTGAAAGCGAAGATCGCTCAGTCGCAAGCCGTCGTGGCACAGGACGAGGCGAACCTGAAACAGCTCGATGAGCAGCTGAGCTATACCGATATTGTTTCCCCAATCGATGGAATCGTTTTGTCGCGCGATGTGGAAATCGGCGATGCGGTCAGCTCGATCCTGGTGTTGGGGTCGTCGGCAACGCTGGTCATGACTCTGGGCGACACCAGCGAAGTTTATGTGAAGGGCAAGGTCGATGAGAGCGATATCGGCAAGGTCTATCTTGGACAGCCGGCGCGCATCAAGGTGGAGTCGTTCAAGGACAAAACGTTCAATGGGAAAGTGACTAAGATTTCTCCGATGGGCGTAGAGAAGGATAACGTCACGACGTTTGAAGTGCGTGTGTCGATCCAGAACCCCGGCGGCGAGCTCAAAGCTGAAATGACGGCGAACGCCGAAATCATTCTGGACGAACACAAGAACGTGCTGCAAATTCCGGAAGGCGCGATTCTGTACGACAAGGACAAGAAGGCGTCGGTTGAGATTCCGAATCCCAAGGCCAAAGAGGGGAAAGAGAAAGTTGCTGTCAACATTGGGATTTCCAACGGCGCAAAAACCGAAGTGCTCAGCGGCTTGAAGGAAGGCGATCAGGTCGTACTGCAGTAAACGCAAAGTTTGAAGGTCGCAACGTTGCCATCCGGCTTCCGGTTCAACGCATATCCGTCGTAGCGGAAGGCGAGGAGCCGGGAGCCGGTTGCCATCTAGGGACAGTTATGACACTGAGCGAAATACTCCGACAGGCGATTGCCACGTTCCGGGCCCACAAAATGAGGACTTTCCTCACGATGTTTGGGCTGGTGTGGGGGATTGCGTCGGTGATCATTCTGGTCGGGCTGGGACGAGGATTCGTTGTCGACCAGAAGAAGCACATGGAAACGCTGGGTAAGGACCTGGTGATTGTGTGGGGAGGACGCACAAGCACGCAGGTTGGCGGACGGGCTGCGGGGCGTGAGATTCGGCTGAATGTCGATGATGCGGAATTGATCCGGGACGAGTGCTATCTGATCAAGAACGTTAGCCCGGAGTTACGGCGGACGATTCCTGAGGTAAGCCAATACAATCTGGCGAATCGTGGCGTGGTGGGAATGTGGCCTTCGTATCAGGATTTTCGTTCGCTGAAAGTCTCCGAGGGACGTCTGATTACTGAAGACGACGAACGCGAAGGGCGGCGTGTGCTGGTGCTGGGATCGAAGGCTTACCGGCAATTGTTCCCCGGGCAACCGGCGATTGGTACGACCGTGCTGGTGAAGAGCATCCCGTATTCCGTCGTCGGCGTTCTGACCGAGAAGAAGCAGAATTCGAATTACAGCGGACCTGACAACGATTATTTGTTCGCTCCCTATTCGGCGGTGTCGCGCGACTTCCCTCCCCCGGAAAAGCCGGGTGCCGGGATTACGCGCGGGTATCTGGATGACATCGTGTTTGAGGTGGCCGACCCGGAGCACCATGAAGAAGCTGTGCTGCAAGTGCGGCGGGCGATTGGGCGGGTACGGCACTTCGATCCGACGGATAAGGATGCGTTGTTCATCTGGGACACGATGGATGGCGCCAAGCAGCTGGCAAAAATTTTCGGGGTCGTAACGTTGTTCTTCGGATGCGTGGCGATTGTGACACTGTGCCTGGGCGGAATCGGTGTGATGAACATCATGCTGGTTTCGGTCAGTGAGCGCACGCGAGAGATCGGCACACGCAAGGCGATGGGAGCCACCAAGCGGGACATTCTGCGGCAGTTCTTTGCGGAGTCGGCGATGCTGACGCTCGTGAGCGGGCTGCTGGGATTCACCATTGGAATCGGATTGTGCGCGGCGATGGAAGCTTTGCCGCTGCCGGATTTCGTCCCGCATCCGATCGTTTCCCCGATTTCGATCGTCGTTTCGATTTTTACCCTTTCGTTGATTACCGTGACGGCGGGCATGTATCCGGCCCAGCGCGCCGCGGACATGACACCAGTGGAGTCACTACGATATGAATAGAAAAACTCGAATTCTCCATCCCACATTTGAGTCCAACCGAACCACAACACTGCTTGTCGTCGCGCTGGTCGTATTGTTTACATCGACTGCGGCCCTCGCCTGGCCTTCAACGCCGCAAGGCACTTTTGACAGAACACTGCAAGTCACGGGACCTGTCGAACTCGAAGTCCTTACGCATTCCGGCGATGTACGCGTGCGCGCGGGATCCTCCGGCACTGTTCAGATTCATGGAAAGATTTTCGTGGGCAACAACTGGCTGGGCGTGCACCGCGATGCGGATGTGCACGCGATTGAACAGAATCCGCCGATCAAACAAGAAGGCAACAACATTCACATCGACTATGTGGATTACCACAATATCTCAATCGATTATGAGATCACTGTTCCCGTCGACACCACGGTTCGCTCGCACAGCGGCTCCGGCGATCAAACAATCGAAGGCACGCACGGGAACGTGGATGTAGGGACTGGGTCGGGCGACGTGAAGCTCGCGAGCCTGCAGGGCGAGATTCGTTTGCAGACGGGCTCAGGCGATGTGCGAGCACACGACGTTTCTGGTTCCGTAAAAGGTGGGACCGGAAGTGGCGATGTGGAGGTTGACGAAGTGGGACCAGGCGACATCGACCTGCACACAGGGTCCGGCAATGTTACAGCGCGCGGCATTCAGGGATCATTCCACGGCGAAACCGGCAGCGGCGATGTTACTGCGGAGGGAACGCAAACCGGATCGTGGGATATTCGCACCGGTTCCGGCAATGTGCATGTGCGGATACCTTCGAATGCCGGGTTTGATGCGGACATTTCCACCAGCTCGGGCAGCATCGACGTCGGCGCACCGATTGAGATGACTGTGCAGGGCCGCGTGGGAGAGTCGCACAAGCAGATTCACGGCAAGGCTCGCGGCGGAGGTCCGCTGCTGCGCGTGCGCACGGGCTCGGGCGACATCCATCTCGAGTCGTAGCCGGCAGCGAAATGCAGAGGCAACGAAAATGAGCACCGCCCCACCAGTAACGACGCAGGACTCGCAAGTGAGGCATCACTCGATTGAAGTGGTGCCTCAGCCTCCTTCCACGTCGCGAAAGCGCGAGAGGAAGCCCGGGTTGTTCGTCTCTGCACGATTTTTCAAGGAACTCGTGGCGCAGGGATGGCTGGCGTTGATGCGCGACCGGACACGGTCGGCGTTGACGATGCTCGGCATCGGGTGGGGTCTGGTTTCCGTCGTGCTGTTGCTGGCATACGGACAAGGGCTGGGCGGCTGCGTCCTGAGCGCGTTCCTGAATATGGGAAACAACGTTATCGTCCTGTGGCCGGGGCAGACGAGCATGCAGGCCGGGGGACAGCGCGCCGGGAAACCTATCAAATACGAACTTGAGGACGTCGAAGCGATCCGCGATGAAGTGCCGATCATTCGCGCGGTGAGCGGAGAAATCGACCGCGATTTCGGTTTCAAGATTGGAACCCGAGTCGTTTCGATTATGTGCCGCGGCGTCGATATGCCGTACGGGCAGATGCGAAAGCTTGATCTTGCTGACGGTCGCTACTTCAATGAGACCGATTTTTCCGATCACAAGCGCGTAGTGATCCTGGGTTACCAGGCGGCGAAGAAAGTCTTTCAGGGCGCACCGGGAGTCGGGCAACACGTCGAGATCGGCGGCCTCGATTTCGAAGTCATTGGGACGATGCGCAACAAGATCCAGGACTCGATGTATCAGGGGCCGGACAACGAGAATGGATTCATTCCCTTTGCCCTGATGCGCGACCTGAAGAACATTCGCGATCCTGACGAAATCATCATCCAGCCGACTTCTGCGGAACTCAACAAAAAGGCGCTGATGGCAGCACGCGAGGTCATTGCGCGGCGGCATCATTTCGATCCGAAAGACGATAAGGCGACTCCGGAGTGGGACACGATCGAAGACCGCAGCATGATCAATGCGTTCTCTTATGGGCTGCAGGCAGTGCTCGGGTTGATTGGCGTGGTCACGCTTGCGGTAGGTGGAATCGGCGTGATGAACATCATGCTGGTGTCAGTGACCGAGCGGACGCGGGAAATCGGCTTGCGTAAGGCGATTGGGGCGCGTCCGCGGCATATCCTGGTGCAGTTCTTACTTGAGGCTCTGGTGCTGACGTTCGTGGGCGGAATGATCGGTATGCTGGCAGCGGAGTTTCTGACGTGGGTGATTCCTCCGATGCCGCTGTACGACGAGTTCTACAAGACCGCCGACCACGAAGGTGCAATTTTTCTGCATGCGTCGATGGGCGTGATGGCGGTTTCATTCACGATTCTGGCGATGGTGGGAATGGTGTCGGGGTTCTTCCCTGCTTTGAAGGCATCGCGGCTGAATCCGATTGAAGCGTTGCGATACGAGTAGGCGCGAGGAAAATCTTCGGGCCTTGCAAGGCTTCCGAGGCTATGGGACTAAAGAGGACTCAGTATCCTAGACGAAGTCACGGTGCGAGAAAGTTCGCCTCAGGCGCTAAAGCGCAATTCATCTTGAGCGCTTTTCGGCACGAATGAATTCGTGCCCTTCCCCGTTGTGCTCTATCCCGGCCTTAACCTAGTGTCGGCCGTCAGGCACTAACTCGCTTGATATCTTCTCGCACGCCGTTCAGCAATCCAAATCGATGTGTAGACCAGCCCCAACGTGGAATAGTTGGCGACCAAGAATCGAGGGTTCTCCCAACGCATGCCGGAAATGCCAACGCGAGATAGCGGCCAGAGGAAATGCAGAGCGAACATGCCCTGATGCGTGGGGATGTCGATCAGAATATGCAAACCCCAGCCCAGCAGTTCGAGGACTGGACGCTTCATCAGCAGCGAGACCATTCCAAATACGATCCCGAACGTGATCAGGCTGTGACTGGCGTAGTAGAGTTGCCAGACATACTGAAAATGCTGCGGGCTCTTGGCGTCGGGGAGCAGGTGCGGAGTCACTCCGGTTGCGTACCACCAGATGCGGACGATCGCTGGCACGCCAAAGCTAAAGATGTCGGGGAAGACGCCCCAGAAGATCAACCAGCCAAGGTTGAGTGGTCGATGAAGTCGGCGGCGGACTGGGATTCCGGCTGCAGCCGTCCAGAGTGCGTGAGCAAGAATGTCCATGGATTTGCTGATTCTTACGCCGAAGCTCAAGTGCAGAAATGAAGGGTGATCCTACTAATTGGGAACTGAGATGTCTGTGCGTTTAGACACGCAGGTTAGAATCTGGGCGGAGTCTAAGAGGACACCCGCGACTCATCCTCGCGGCACAAGTCGAAATCGTTCAATCGCGATTCTCGCGCTGCGGTTGCTGCGAGCGCCTCTCAGGTAGTAGCTTACCGTCAGTTCGTCGAAGCTGCCCATGGCCAGTTTGCCCGGTAAGCGGAAGCGCAGGGTTTGGGTTGTGGCGTGGGACTCAGATGATCCGGGGGCAACGACGTTTTCCATGCCGAGCGATTGGACGGGCTTATTGGCGAGTGCCGTGTTTCGCACCTTCAGCAGAATGCTGACGGAGTTGGGGAAAGGATCGGCATTCTGAATGTCGATTTCTATCGCTGCGTAGCTGCGGGGATCGACGGCGAATCCGAGATTCTGCTTCGCTTCCATGGACATGCCATCCCCATCGGTCGAGCGAAAAAACTGCGCTGACGGACTGCCATGCATGACCACCGAGTTTGAGGGAGGTCCATCGGATGGTCCACGCCAAAACCAGTAGACTCCGTTGAAGGGAATGCTGAGCGGGTCGGTATGAGAGGCGCTCACACCGCCCGTGGCCGAAAGTCGAGGCGCTACGAGGCGGGTGTGAGGCTGAGCTTCTGGATAGAGTTCAACGGCGGGAAATACCGGACCCACGATCATGACGGCAGCGACGGTTGTGTTCAGGCCCGTCTTTGGACGGTTATCGGTCGCTTTGGCGTCGTCAGGAAACGTGGAATCGAGCAGGTGCTTCGCCGCAGCAAAGGAATCACCTTGCGACCCGGGCGGCTCCGAATTGAACAAGGACTTTAGCCACGCGAGTGTGGATGCATTTCCATGTCCGTTTTTGCTCTTGTCGATTCCGCTTCCGGCTGCCTGCGCAGGAGCGCTACTGCTTCCACTGCCAGCCAGAGAATGTCCTCCTCCTCTTGGGCCGCCTTGTACGAGATAAGGCAGCCACGCAAAAACGATCAGAAAGGTGGTCACAATCAGCACCGCCGAGACGGACCGCGTGGAATTCCGTTCGCGGATCGCGGGAAGGTCGCGGAACATCCGGAAATTGCGATGAACAACGGCGGTTGTGGCTGCCACATAAAGCAAGGCTGCCAGTGCTACGTGGTTATCCAAGGCTGCAAAGATTGCTCCCTGCAGCGCGAGGGCAGCCAAGATGGTTGATCCGAAGGGGAAATCTCGCTTGAGAAGCGAGAAGGCAGCGTATTCAGTAGACGCTTCGGATGATGTTGTTGGCGAAGTGGGCGGCTCGGCATTCAGAAATGCGAGCAGGTACGCCACTTCAAGCCCGAGTACAAGGAAAATGGCCAGCGCGAACCATGACCTCTGGCCGCAGAACAGCAGGAGCGGTGGAAGCCACAGAGCTGCCGCCGCGGTGTGAATAGCGATGTCTTCACTGCGGGCAGCGTGTTCCTTGCCGCGAACCAGAAGGACCAGTTGAGTTGCGATCGCCGCCAGACCGAAGACCGCTGTGGTGTATGCCACCGCGCGAGTGATCAGACTAAGAACGGTTGCAGGGTGTTCCGGTTCAAGAGAGGATGCGAGGACGGTAGCCAAGGCCGCCGCAACAAAACCCGACGCGGCCGCGCGCTTGGCGATGCGAGTGGACACTTGGGGAGTCCTTAGCGGGTTTGGACACCGCAAATTACGCATAAGTTCCGCAGCGGTGGCCCGGCGCTGGGTTGACGCTACGTATCCTTCGCTGTCCGTTTTCGAACAACTCTCTCCAGATTTGGCCATCTGCTTTCCGTGGGTTTTCTCAAGCGGATGCAAAACGAGTTGAAAATGCGTGGGATAGACGACCGTCTAAATGGCGACCGAAGTGCCGGACTATATTGTCTGCCTCCGGAGGGCTCCGATGCACAATCTGCTCCATGACTTGCGCTACGCCCTGCGCCAACTGCGCAAAAGTCCCGGCATGGCTTTACTGGCAATCGTGACGCTGGCGCTTGGGGTGGGGGCCAATACAGCCATCTTTACGGTGATTGAGAGTGTACTGCTGCGACCGCTGCCCTACACCCATTCGGATCGACTTGTGTACGTTGGTCGCGGTACTGACCCGGGTTACTCGGCGACATCGTGGATGAGCTATAGCGACGTTCGCGCGCGATCCACCTTGCTCCAGGCGGTGGCCGGTTACTCCGAAGATGTCTCCGTGGTCGAGACCCGAGACGCATCTCAGGCGGTCGCCGCTCCCCGAGTCACAACGAATCTATTCTCGATGCTGGGCGCTCAACCAATCCTGGGACGAACCTTCACGGAAGCCGAAGGCAAATCCGGAGGCCCATCGGTTGTGCTTCTTTCGGAAACATTGTGGCGCGAAAGCTTTCATGGTGATTCTAGTATCGTCGGGCAAGTCATCAGGATTGGTGGGCAGCAGCGCACGGTCATCGGCATAATGCCGCGGAGCTTTCATTTTCCCGAGCAATTGGGGCCGGATCTTGAAAAAGGCGTCTGGCTCCCGCTGCAACCCACCACCGCAATGCTGACGGATCGCGGATATAACTTTTTCAATGTCGTTGGCGCGCTTCGCCCGGGAGCAACAGTGGCGCAGTTGCAACACGAACTCGATGCGATTGCGGCGCACATTCCACCGAATGAAGTTGAAAGCGCATTCAGCTTCCGCGCGACCTCGTATCAGGAATTGCTGACCGGGCCGGTTCGTCCCGTTTTCTATGCGCTCCTCGTGGCGTTAGTGTTGGTCCTGCTGATCGCTTGCGCCAACGTGTCCAATCTACTGATCGCGCGCAGTCTCGGGCGGCAACAGGAGTTTGCCGTGCGAACGGCTCTGGGCGCGGGCAAGATGCGGCTGGTACGGCAGTTGCTGGCCGAAAGTCTGGCGCTCAGTCTGGTCGGCTGTGGAGCCGGGCTGTTGCTCGCACAACTCGGGATCATCGGGATCGGGAAACTGCCAGCTGGAACGATTCCTCGTGCCGATGGAATCGCGGTTCACTGGACGATCGTATTCGTACTCGCTGCGTTGGCCAGTTTGACAACGATTCTGTCGTCCATATTCCCGGCATTGATTGTGTCGCGGACGAATCCTCAAGCCGCGCTGCAAGCAGCTTCGCGCGGCGTGGGATCGCGGTCGGCAGGCCGCAAGCTGAGTGGGGGTTTAGTGGCCGCCGAAGTTGCGCTCTCGACGCTCCTTCTCGTTGCAACAGGATTGCTCTTTCATACGCTCTGGAATCTCGAGCAGTCACGGCTTGGATTTGAAACAGCGCACATCACAACGTTTACGGCGATGCCTGCAGAGTCCCCTGGCTTTTCGGGGATAGCTGTCTCCGAAGACACGGCTAACGCCCCGGCTTCGATTGCCACACTCACATATCGTCCCGTTCTCGATCAGATTCGGAAGGTGCCCGGAGTCGAGACTGCAGCGCTGGCTAGTTCGCCGCCTCTTTCGGGAATGGACATGGGGTCGAACTTCGAGATCGTGGGGCAACCCAAAAATCCCGACCATGAACCCCAGGCTCGTGTTTCTGCGGTGAGCAGTGATTACGCAAGAACTCTGGGCACGCCAGTCGTTCGCGGGCGCATGATCAACGATGACGACGCGGCCAGCACTCCATTCGTTGTAGTGATTAACGAAACGCTGGCCCGAACATACTTCGCGGGCAAAGATCCACTCGGTCAGCAGATCGAACTCGGCGGCAAAGAGACAGGCATGCTCAAGCCGTACACGATTGTCGGCGTGATTGGCGACCAGGTAGATCGGGCTGTCGGTGGCGAGGTTCAGGCATTTGTTATGGTGCCGCAGGAACAGATTCCAACAACGTCGATGTTTTATCAGGCTTTGCTGAAAACGATGGTCGGCTTCGTGGTGAAAACCAGAGGCAATATTCCGGTTGCGAGCGAGATGAGGTCGGTGTTTCATCGGGCTGCACCGAGCATTGCACTCGACAACTTTCAGACCATGCAGGAAGCAATTGATCAAAATACATTCAGCCAGCGGCTGGGGCTGTATCTTGTTGCGTCTTTCGCCGGACTTGCAGTGGCCATGGTGATCGCGGGCCTGTATGGCGTTCTGTCGCAGTTGGTGGGATATCGACGGCGCGAGATCGGCGTGCGCATGGCCTTAGGAGCGTCGCGGAAGAGTGTAGCGGAGATGGTGCTCAAGCAAGGATCGATTCTGATCAGCATCGGGCTCGCAGTGGGGCTGGCCTTGGCTTTGGCCTCCGAGCGACTGGTGCAGAGCTTCTTGTATCACGTACGTCCGCTGGATGTGTGGACCTACGTTTCCGTGCTGCTGGTGCTGCCGGGAATCGGTCTGGTTGCGGCCCTACTGCCGGCGAGGAGAGCGGCGTCGATTCAGCCGACGCAGGCGTTGAGAGAGGATTAGCGTCTCAACGATGTCCTAGAGGTAATAGCCAAGTCCGGAGAAGATCGTCTCGACAGATTTACCTTGAAGGCGCACCACCTCTAGCCAATGATCCTCGTAAGCATCTCCTTGCAAAACCAACTCTGTCTGCCCGTCTCCATTAATGTCCGTGATATCGACAGGAACCCATGTCGTGACGTTCGGTACGTCCGCGTCAGTCGTCTGAAGCTGGAGTTTGTGAATCAGATGTCTTTGACCGGCCTTATCGATAGCAACTATAACCTCGCAGAGGTCTATGTCGTCACCGTGCTTGTGATCGTAACCCGCCGACGCCAGCGAAAGACCCGATGCGGAAGAACTCAGCACGTTAAAGTGGACGTCGGTTTCGCCTTCCACAGGCATGCCAGCTCGCCGCATTTCCTCGATTAAGATCTCTCGAATCTCTGGAGAAGGTTCACCCTTCTGCTGACAATGGACAGTTCCGTCGGACTCGCTCTGCTCGCAGGAATATTCCGCTTCACTCTTCGTTGTGGATATATGGTTCTTACGCCCTCGAAGATCGCATCCGTCATCAGGGCCATTCCCGAACGGCGATTCGCCACAATAATGCGTTTTGAGAAACTCTTTGAGCTTAAGGCAAGCGGCAGTTGTGCATGCTGGGCGGTTAGGGTCGTTCTCAGGCTGATTCGCTTCAGGCGGCGGTGCCTGCGCATTTGTGACCTTGGCTCGCTGATCGGGACATTGAGCTGCTAGAAACTTCACGTACATTTCGGCAGCTTCTCGTCCTTCACCTCTCACAGACACCGGAACAAATGCTGGATGTACACCACAAACCAATGCTGGCGATCCCAACTGATTGGCGGTGGCCGCATCTTTGGGGACAACTCCGTTCGAGGATAAAATCAGGACGTCTGACAACGCCCCGGTGCGTTGAACGAGAATCGAGTAAAGCTCATCCTCTTTGATCTCGATCTTTACAGGCCTGCCGCTGACAACATGAGGCTCTGATTTAACGAACTGGGCATCGGGACGGAGAAAATCCGCCGCCAAGCTAGAATCGCGCACGACTCGTACGACAACGGGACTGGGTGCACTTCCGCGGTCGCAAGAGGTACCCAGAGAGCAGAAAACGAATGTGAGAAGGGCGAGGGTTGTTGGCCTCAGCATAACGAAGTCTGATCCTATTTCCTCCTCCGCGCGACATCCACGTCACCTTCGACATGGTCCTTCGCATCAGGCAATCGTGATGCATCAGCAAGGGTCGACCCATTACCCTCGTGCCTTGACGTGCCGCTTCCCGCCAATTAACTTCGCAAGAATAGGGAAATTACTGTCTTCCAGCGAGGGTTAAGTTGCCGCATCGTCCGATCATCACTCTTACCACCGACTTTGGGACCAACGATCATTTTGTGGGCGCCGTGAAGGGCGTGATTCTCGACATTGTGCCGGAGGCGGCGATTGTTGATATCACGCACGCGATCCAGGCTTATGACGTGCTCGATGGCGCCATCGCAATTTCACAAACCTATTCCTACTTCCCCACCGGAACCGTGCACATGGTGGTGGTCGATCCCGGCGTGGGGACGACGCGGCGCGCGATCATCGCATCGAGCGATGGCTATCACTTTGTCGCTCCGGACAACGGCGTGCTTTCGATGGTGTATGCCAAGGAAGAACGCATTCACGTCCGGCACATCACGTCGGACCACTATTTCCGGCAGCCGGTGAGCAGCACGTTTCATGGGCGCGACGTATTCGCTCCATGTGCGGCGTACTTGGCGAAGCTGGTGGATTCGCACAAGTTTGGAGAAGAGATTGAAGACTATGTGAAGTTTGCGGCGCCGCGTCCGAAGCCGAATGGCGAGAATAAGCTGCGCGCTGTCGTGCTGAAGGTCGACCGGTTTGGGAACCTGATCACGAATGTGACGCCCGAGGATGCTCCGGCGTTGTTCTCGGGGAAGTCCGGGTTCAAGATTATTGTGGGCAACAAGGAGATTACAAACATTCGCGCAGCATACGCTGAGGGCGCGCAGGGCGAGGTATTTGGCATTCTCGGCAGTATGGGATTTCTGGAAATCGTCGCGAATCGGGCGCCTGCAGCGCAGATTACGGGGGCCGGAAAAGGCGCCGAGGTTAACATTCTTTTGGGCGGGGCCGCGGCGGCTGGGAAGAGCGCATAGGCCAATCAGGGGCTGAAGCCCGTTCCCTCAAGACTTCGTGACGCGGCCCTGAAGGGCCTCTCTTCCACAATTGCTCTACCGCATCTGTTCTACGAGCTTTTCGGTTTGGGGTGGACGTAGTGTTCCATCTCGCCTGTCCAGCGCAGGAAGCGCCAGAGGTTGCTGCGCTCCCGCCACATGAATTCCCAGAACTCTAAGAATCCGATTTGCTTCATCTTGACGCCGGTGTAGGTCTCGATGCGCCAGAGAAGATAGGGACTGCGCCAGGGGGCGAGGCGATGTCCCTTGGTGGCATTCCAGAGAAAGCGGATTCGGTTCCGCATGCGGGCATCATAAACACAAAGGCCGGGACTGTACAGAAACGGCGGTACACAAACGAAAGATAGACGCCGCTGACGCGGCTGGAGAGCCGAGGGCGCCTGTCCCCACAAAACATCGTCCCGGTAGACACGACCTGTTCGACGAATCTTGCGTGATAGAATCCGAGTTCTGCCCTGAGAATTTCTCTGCATGCCTGACGCCAATGCCCGCCAAGAAGCTGAGGACCATTACTACAATGCGCTCGACTTGATGGCCGACGGGCAACTGGAGAAGGCGGTTTCCGCCTACCAAGCATCGATCGAGACGGACCCTACTTTCACTGAAGCCATGCATGGACTGGCGCGGGCGCTCCAGGACCTGCAACGTTACGATGACGCGATCGAGGTGGCGAAGAAGATTGCGGAGATCGATCCGGACGATGTGCTGGCACACACGAGCCTGTCAGTGCTCTACCAGAAAAAGGGGATGATTCCCGAGGCGGAAGCCGAGGGGGCGAAGGCGCGGGTACTCGGGTGGAAACAGCAATTAAAGAAGGGTGGGGAGTAGCTCGACTCCTTTAGCTGGTTCTTCATATCAATGGCATTTCTTGTCATCCTCGCCGTGTACGCATCAAGCCCTTTCCCTCGTATTGACGACCAGCGATATAGCCAAGGTAATGCTCACGTTGCAATGAAGATCACTGAGAGCGCGGATAGCTGGTGGATGCATCAGTGCCGGGACGCAAGAAACTGACAGCGAAAGGTGCTGACCGCGGGCGCGACCCTGCTTCCAGCCAATTGCTCATGCGCGCAAGCCGATAACGGATCAGAGTCCAGATGGCGAGCCAGCCATCAGAGTGGCGTATTTTCTTGCCTTCGACAGCCGAACGAGGATGGTAGGAGATGGGAACCTCTTCGATCCGTTCACCCATGCGGCAAAGTTTGGCCGTCACTTCGGGACAGAATTCGAAGCGCTGGCATTCCAGTTTCACTTTCTGCAATACCGAGCGCCGGAAGACCTTGTAGCAAGTGGCCTCGTCGTGGATTCCTGCGCCATAAAGAAGATTGGTGAGGTGAGTGAGAAACTTCGCTCCAAGGAAGAACCGAAGTCCACGCTCGGGGCGATCGGGACGCACTCCGTAAACGACGTTCGCTTGTCCAGTCTGCAGCGGAGCGAGGAGCGCAGGATAGTCGCTCGGATCGTATTCGAGATCGGAATCCTGGATGATGACGTACTCGCCGCGCGCATATTCCAGTGCTGTCCGGATCGAGGCACCCTTCCCGCAGTTTTTTTCATGAAAAACGATAGTGACTTCGTTTTGAGGGTCTAAGGACTGGAGTTTTTCACGGGTACCGTCGGTCGAACCGTCGTCGACGATAATGATTTCTTTGGGTACGGGCGAGGCTTGAACCGCTTGCAGGAGTTCATCCAGATGGGCAACTTCGTCGTAAACCGGAACGATGACGGAAACACATCCCATCCAGCGGTCGGTCACCGCCGAAGGCTCTGGCCGGCATAGGGTCTGGGCTGCGGTCACGGGAGGGCGCTCATGTCAAGGATACCTGTGATTCAGGCAATAGGAAAGGGGCCGCTAGTACCCGGCGGGTTCGACATCAAATGCTGTTTGAAGACTTGTAACCTCGCAGCAACACTGGCATTGTAGAGTAAGGTTTAGACATCCTGCTCCTCAGAAATCTGAGGGTAGGGGGTTAACAAGTTGATTGTGCGCCCGACAGGTTTTGCGGCCAGGCGACCAAATGTGGGGATTGAGATTTCCGGGGTTTGGGACGCCTCAGCGGACGCCGCAAAGACGACACATCTGCCAGCCGGCATCGTTCATCTCTGGAAGAAGGCTTTTGATGCTTCTTCGGAAGAGATGGAGCGGTGTTTCGAAGTGCTTTCCCTTGAAGAGCAGGCGCGGGCAAAGCGTTTCCTGGTCGAACCGCCGCGTCGCGCGTTCATTCTGACTCGCGGGACGCTCCGACTACTTCTGGGGAAGTATCTTGACCGGGCGCCGGGCGATTTGAGCTTTCGCTACACCGAGTTCGGCAAACCTTTGCTGAATGAAAGCAACGAACTACGGTTCAACGTTTCTCACACGGATGGTGTCGCTTTGCTGGCTTTTGCGATGGGACCGGAACTGGGAGTAGATGTGGAGAAGATCCGGCATGTCAGGGACCTCAAGGATCTGGCGAACCGTTTCTTTTCTGTCTCCGAGCGCCAGAAGCTGAACGAACTCGAGTCCGAAGACGAACTTCACACTGCCTTCTTCCGATGTTGGACCCGCAAAGAGGCTTATATCAAGGGGAAAGGGGAAGGGCTCTCGATTCCTCTTCACCAGTTCGATGTATCTCTCGAGCCTGATGCGACGCAGGCTCTCATAGCGACCAGACCCGACCCCTCAGATGCGGGACGGTGGCTGGTACACGATGTAAGTTTCGATCCTTCCTAT